>ERZ779624.9-NODE-9-length-124546-cov-36.672763_pt1 | contig 124546 bp, 115 predicted proteins | sample MGYA00514190_ERZ779624 | MGnify/ENA primary metagenome ERZ779624 (study PRJEB29562, sample SAMEA4376706) | mouse gut metagenome | isolation source: Cecum | study: EMG produced TPA metagenomics assembly of the A DSS colitis mouse model was used to assess the... | reverse complement strand
CATTTATGGCTTGTACAGAAGCATACAAAGAACATATCATGTATACGTTCAACGGAAATCAGATTACACCAACGCCGGGTACTGAAAGGCGGGGCAGACATAAATCTCACCCGTTTAGAGTATGGCGCACTCTGTTGCCTTGCCACCAGTCCGGGGAGGGTATTTACAAAGGCGCAAATCTTTGAAACTGTATGGAGCATGGAAAGTGAAAGCTGCCAGTCAAGCGTTGCCAATGTAATTTGCAACTTGCGAAAAAAGATAGAGCCGGACAACCGCAAGCCTACCTACATAAAGACCGTTATAGGCGTGGGCTATAAGTTTGTTTCCAGAGAATGACAGACAGATTGCTATTGCCGGATAAATATAATATAATACCCTCAGTGAATCCCCATAGAATGTAAAGGAGAAAATCGTATGGAAAAATTGATGTACATGATGATGATTGAGAAAAGCAAGACCTATAATAAAATGACAAAACAGGTAGTTATGGAACACGTTGAGAACATAAGAAAGCTGGACGATGAGGGAAAGCTGGAAATCTGCGGTGTCTTTAAAGGCTATCCGGGAATGGCAGGTATGTATATCCTAAAAACAGAGAGCCGTGAAGAAGCAGAAGAAATTTGCAAAGCAGAGCCGCTGGTTATGGGAGGATATGCAACCTACAAATTGGTTGGTTTGCAGATTGCAAACCGGGAAAATAATTACTTGCTGTAATTGCGAAAAGGAACAACACTGGGGCAAATTAAATCCGGCTTATTTGTAAACTGAATAACCGCCGCTACATGGAACGGCACACCAAGACAGGAAATCAAGAAAAGGTTTCCTGTTTTTTGCGCCCATTTTTGGCATTTTGAAAAATCGCCAGTATTATACCGTAACGGCATATGTATGCCACAATATTGGTAGAGCAGAAAGTTCCATTGATTAAGATATCTGCCCTGTTGGGGCATGCAAGTGTCAATACAACCTTTGAATATTATTGTGAAGTCATGGATGAGAATGAGCAGATCATTACGTTTATGAATCATACATTTGTTCCGGAAGGGAGTGATTCTGCATGTTAGATTTGAGTTTAAAAAATTATGTCGATTGGAGAGTGGCACAGGTAATACCTGTGCGCTCCGGTTTCGGCTACAGGGTATTTCTGAAATATCCGGACGGAAGTGAAAAGCCACAGCAGAAGTCAGGATTTAAAACAGAGAGGGAAGCAAATAAGGCAAGAGAGAAGACCATCGCAGAACTATATAACGGTACGTTTGTTGTATACGCAAAGGTGAATGTTGCCGATTTTATGTTCTTCTGGCTTGAAGAAGAGCTTAAAAAACGCACGGACAGCCATGAAACCTATTATAATTATTGCGGAATAGTAAAGAATCACATTATTCCCATTCTGGGTAAAAAGAAAATGATGGATGTTACCCGTGGAGACATTCAGAAATTGTTTAATACCAAGACAGACTACTCAAGGTCGGTGGCAGAGCAGGTAAAAACAATCATGAATGTCTCTTTTCGTTATGCGGTAACAATTAAAGTGATTCCAAACAGTCCGGTGGACGGGATAGGGCTTCCCAAAGCAGAAAAGCTACAGCAGAAATCAAGATTCAGTACCCGGAATATTGATACACAGAAAACACTGACTATGGAGCAGATCCAGGTTCTGCTGGAAAAGAGCAAAGATACTCCAATCCATATGCAGGTGCTGTTGAATGTACTTATGGGACTCCGCAGATCCGAGATCAATGGGGTAAAATATTCAGATGTAGATTATATCAACCACACGTTAAAAGTGGAACGCCAGCTGGGGAGGATACATAACACGGTAAAAGAAGACTTTGCCCCAAAAACTTTTACGAAACAGGAAGTTGGATTAAAGACAAGATCCAGTTACAGGGAAATCCCGATTCCCGATTATGTCTTTGAGGCAATTTTAAAGGAACGGCGAATATATGAAAAAAACAAAAATCGCAGAAAAGAAGAGTTTCAGGATTTGGATTATATCTGTTGTTCCACACTTGGTAGGGCAAGGAGCAAAGGGTTTCACTGCAGGTATTATAAGCAGCTTCTTGCTGAAAGCGGTTTACCGGACATCCGCTGGCATGACCTGCGCAGCACCTACTGTACGCTTCTGCTGAAAGAGTCATTTAATCCAAAGGCGGTATCAAAGCTCATGGGACATGCGAAAGAACTCATAACAATGGATGTTTACGCCGATAACAGAGGGATCATAGCGGATGGGGTTCCGGAGATTGAGGAATATATGAAAGAAGTATTGCCAAACCTGAAAGAAATAGAAAGCTTTAAAAAGGAACTGTTGGAGATTGTAGTAGATGTAACGGAATTTCTTCCAGACGCAGGGTGATAGAAAGAACAAAAAGAACAAAAGTTCGATTTCACATCTATACAAATTTAACGATTTGTGGTAAGATAAAAAAGCTCTTTAGTGCTGCCACGTCCGTATAGAATTACGGAGGTGCGCTGAGTTGCAAAAACAGCAAATTGTGAACGGGATTCGTCGTGGGCCTGTTTTTCCCTGATTTGAGTAAAAGCCACGACGAAAATAAAATGTTCCACGACGAATTTTTGTCCGATATGCGTCTTTTTTTACTATGAATTTTGGAGGTGGTATTTGTGCAAACTGCACAAAAAATGTTCGAACTTCACAGCGAATACAAGCCCACCGGAGACCAGCCCCAGGCCATAGAAGCCCTGGTCAAAGGGTTTAAAGAAGGCAACCAATTCCAGACTTTACTGGGGGTCACAGGTTCCGGGAAGACCTTCACCATGGCGAATATCATACAGGCGCTGAACAAGCCGACTTTGGTCATAGCGCATAATAAGACGCTTGCCGGGCAGCTCTACGGTGAGTTCAAGGAATTTTTCCCCGAAAACGCGGTAGAATACTTTGTCTCTTACTACGATTATTATCAGCCGGAAGCTTATGTGCCTTCCACGGACACCTACATCGCGAAAGATTCTTCCATCAACGATGAGATTGACAAGCTGAGGCTTTCAGCGACAGCCTCGCTGACTGAGCGGCGGGATGTGGTGGTGATTGCCAGTGTTTCCTGCATTTACGGGCTGGGAAGCCCCGAGGAATACGCGGGCATGAGTATGTCCCTGCGCCCCGGCATGATGAAGGATAGGGATGAGGTAATCCGCGGGCTTATTGAGATGCAGTATAACCGAAACGATATGGATCTGGACCGCTGCTGTTTCCGCGTGCGCGGCGATGTGCTGGAAATCTGTCCGGCACAGGGCGGGGAGTACCTGATCCGTGTGGAATTTTTCGGGGATGAAATCGACCGGATTACGGAGGCGGATCCGGTGACGGGACAGGTGCACGCGGTTCTGGAACACGTGATGATATTCCCGGCGTCCCACTATGTGGTGCCGCAGGAGAAGATCAATGCGGCGTGCAAGGTGATTGAGCAGGAGCTTGTCGATCGGGTGAAGTATTTTAAGAGCGAAGATATGCTTCTGGAGGCGCAGCGTATTTCGGAACGGACGAACTTTGACGTGGAAATGCTGCGGGAGACAGGATTCTGCTCCGGGATAGAGAATTATTCGAGGCATTTGAACGGAATGGCGGAGGGGGAAGCACCCTTCACGCTGTTAGACTATTTTAAAGATGATTTTCTGATTATTATAGATGAGTCCCATATGACGATTCCGCAGATACGGGGGATGTTTGCGGGGGACAGATCCCGAAAGAACACGCTGGTGGATTACGGGTTCCGCCTGCCGTCCGCATTAGATAACCGTCCTTTATGCTTTGAAGAATTTGAGAGTCATATAGACCAGATGCTCTTCGTCTCCGCGACCCCCTCTGATTATGAGGCGGCACACGAGCTGTTCCGCACGGAGCAGATCATACGCCCTACGGGGCTGCTGGATCCGGAGGTGGATGTGCGCCCGGTGGAAGGGCAGATCGATGACCTCATCTCGGAGATTAACAAGGTTGTGGCAGATAAGGGGAAGGTGCTTGTGACCACACTTACGAAGCGGATGGCGGAGGATCTGACGGCATACATGAATGACGTGGGCATTCGGGTCAAGTATCTGCACTCCGATATTGACACGCTGGAACGAGCCGAAATCATCCGCGATATGAGACTTGACGTGTTTGATGTGCTGGTGGGCATTAACCTTTTGCGGGAAGGGCTTGACATACCCGAGATTCAGCTGGTGGCGATACTGGACGCCGATAAAGAGGGATTTCTGCGCTCTGCGACTTCTTTGATTCAGACGATAGGAAGGGCGGCGAGAAACGCTAAAGGGCACGTTGTCATGTACGCGGACGATATGACGGATTCCATGAATGTGGCAATCACAGAAACCAACCGCCGCCGCAAGATACAGCAGGCATATAACGAGGAGCACGGTATCACGCCGCAGACCATCCAGAAGGCGGTGCGCGATCTGATCAGCATTTCAAAGACCATAGCGAAGGAGGAACAGCGGTTTGAGAAGGATCCCGAATCCATGAGCCGGGAGGAGCTGGAAAAGCTGGTCAAAGAAGTGGAGAAGCAGATGAAACGTGCGGCAGCGGATTTGAATTTTGAGGCGGCTGCCGAGCTGCGTGATCGGATGGTGGAGCTGAAAACCAAGCTGAGGGATTTTGATAAATAGCTGAAAAAGATGCATTCGCCTGTCTATGAGATAATATACAAAATGAAGTTGATATGTGGTTTGCTCTTGCGCTAAGTTAAAATAAAAAAGACATAAAGTAGATAAAATGAGAGGTATGATATCATGTCAGATACAGTAAAGATGCGTCCCAGAGATTACATTAAAATTAGAGGTGCGAACGAGCATAATTTGAAAGGAATCGACTTGGACATTCCCCGCAATGAGTTCGTGGTGCTGACAGGGCTTTCGGGGTCGGGTAAATCTTCCCTTGCCTTCGACACGATTTACGCGGAGGGGCAGCGGCGTTATATGGAATCGCTCTCCTCCTACGCGAGACAGTTCCTGGGGCAGATGGAGAAGCCGGATGTGGAGCGGATTGAAGGACTTTCCCCCGCGATTTCCATTGACCAGAAATCTACGAACAGAAACCCTCGTTCCACAGTCGGTACGGTGACGGAGATTTACGATTATTTTCGGCTGCTTTATGCCCGCATCGGCATTCCGCACTGTCCGAACTGCGGCAAGGAGATCAAAAAACAGACGGTAGACCAGATTGTAGATCAGGTGATGGCTCTGCCGGAGGGCACGAAAATACAGCTTCTTGCGCCTGTAGTGCGGGGACGAAAGGGCGAGCACGCAAAGGTCTTTGAGCGCGCCAGACGCAGTGGCTATGTGCGGGTGCGCGTAGACGGGAATCTGTATGACCTGACGGAGGAATCAGAGGATTTCAAGGTTGAGAAAAATATCAAGCACAATATTGAAATCGTGGTGGACCGTCTTGTAGTGAAAGGCGGTATCGAGCGTCGTCTGACGGATTCCGTGGAGAATGTATTTGCGCTGGCAGAAGGTCTGATGACTCTGGACGTTATTGATGGCGAACCTATTCAGTTCAGCCAGAGCTTTGCCTGCCCGGACTGCGGCATCAGCATCAGCGAAATTGAGCCGAGAAGCTTTTCCTTCAACAATCCTTTCGGCGCGTGTCCGAGTTGTTTTGGCTTGGGCTATAAAATGGAATTTGACGTGGATTTGATGATTCCTGACAAGAGCGTGAGTCTGGAGGACGGCGCGATTACGGTTCTGGGCTGGCAGTCCAGCGGTTCGGAGGGAAGCTTTACTAACGCGATTTTGCAGGCGCTTGCGAAGGAATTTAAATTCAGTCTGAAAACGCCTTTCGGGGAGCTCCCCGAAAAAATACAGGACATTATCATTTACGGCACAGACAAGCAGGTCAATGTGCATTATGAAGGGCAGCGTGGAAGCGGTGTCTACCCGGTTGCCTTCGAAGGGCTGATTAAAAACGTGGAGCGCCGTTACCGCGAGACCGGATCCGAGTGGAGCAAGCAGGAGTACGAGAGTTTCATGCGCATCATTCCCTGTAAAGAATGCAAGGGAATGCGTCTGAAAAAAGAGTCTCTTGCAGTGACGGTGTGTGATAAAAATATATATGAAATAACATCTATATCCATAGCGAAGCTCCACGCCTTTATCGGGGATATGCAGCTTACGAAACAGCAAGAGTTGATTGGTAAACGTATTTTAAAGGAAATTCGCGCGCGCGTCGGTTTCCTGATGGAAGTGGGACTGGAATATCTTTCCCTGTCCCGAGCGACAGGCTCTCTCTCCGGCGGCGAGTCCCAGCGGATTCGTCTTGCTACCCAGATTGGCTCGGGGCTGGTAGGTGTCTGCTATATTTTGGACGAACCGAGTATCGGTCTGCACCAGCGGGACAATGACAAGCTGATTGCGGCGTTAAAAAATCTGCGGGATATGGGAAATACCCTACTTGTGGTGGAGCACGACGAGGATACTATGTTGGCGGCGGATCATATCGTGGATATCGGACCGGGCGCGGGCAGCCGTGGCGGCGAGGTGGTCGCGCAGGGAACGGCGGAGGAAATCATGCAGGTGGAGGAATCCGTGACAGGACAGTACCTGAGCGGAAAGCTGCAGATTCCCGTGCCGAAGACGCGCCGGAAACCGCGGGGCTGGCTTACGGTCAAGGGCGCAGAGGAAAATAATCTAAAGAAGATAGATGTGAAATTCCCGACAGGCATTTTGACCTGTGTCACGGGTGTGTCGGGTTCGGGGAAAAGCTCTCTTGTCAACGAGATTCTTTACAAGCATCTGGCGAGAGATTTAAACCGGGCGCGCTGCATTCCCGGAAAGCATAAGGGGATTTTGGGCATCGATCAGCTTGACAAAGTGATTGACATTGACCAGTCGCCCATCGGCAGGACGCCCCGCTCCAACCCCGCGACATACACGGGCGTTTTCGACCAGATACGCGATTTGTTTGCGGGCACGCCGGATGCGAAAGCGAGAGGCTATAAGAAAGGACGGTTCAGTTTTAATGTAAAGGGCGGACGCTGTGAGGCGTGCGGCGGCGACGGCATCATAAAGATTGAGATGCATTTCCTGCCCGACGTCTATGTGCCTTGCGAGGTCTGCGGCGGTAAACGTTACAATCGGGAGACGCTGGAAGTGAAGTACAAGGGAAAGAGTATTTTTGACGTGCTTGATATGACGGTGGAGGAGGCGGTTCCCTTCTTCGAGAATCTGCCGTCCATCCGCAGGAAAATAGAGACACTCAACGACGTGGGACTTTCCTATGTGAAGCTGGGGCAGCCTTCCACCACCCTTTCCGGCGGCGAAGCACAGCGAATCAAGCTTGCCACGGAACTCTCCAAACGCAGCACGGGAAAAACTATCTACATTCTGGACGAGCCCACCACGGGTCTGCATTTTGCAGACGTACACAAGCTGGTGGATATCCTGCACAAGCTGGCGGAGGGCGGCAACACCGTGGTGGTCATCGAGCACAATCTGGACGTGATCAAAACCGCCGACTACATCATAGACATGGGACCCGAAGGCGGTGAGGGTGGCGGCACCGTGGTCGCCATCGGCACGCCGGAGGAAATTGCTAAGAATAAAGAATCTTATACGGGTATCTATATCAAGAAAATGTTAGATAAAGCCAAATAACGAATGCGTGTGCCGAAGTGTAATTCAAACGGATAATTACAGCATCCGATACCTTGCCAGACACGCAAGAATCTCCTGCCGTCTTACATAAGCGGCAGGTCCGGCGCCATAATTTTTCGGCGTCAGCGCGAGAATCCCTTCCTTCTCCAGCTTGGCGAAAACTTCTTCCGTGAGCTGGGGAAGGGTTTTCTTTCCGTTGGCAAGTTTCTCCATAACATGCTGCGAAATATACGCAAGCGCGGCGGTTTGACTCTCCCCCACAATCTGTTCCAGGTAGCGCAGGTCGATCTCGTTCTTGTCAAGACTTATTGTGTCCCAGCCGTGCACCTTTGCTTTCTCAATCCGTTTCGCGCGGACGGTCTTTTTCAACCAGTTGCTTCTCTTCACGGTTTCCTCTGTCAGTTCGACGGCAAGTTCCTTCGCCCGTGCGGTGACATCCCTTGTCTCATAGCAGTCCATCTGCAATACCGTGTCTGCCACCGACAGGTAATCGCCGGAGCTGCCTGCCACTAATATAGTAGAAATGCCAAGATCGCTGTATAGACTTCTAATCTTGCGGATAAAGGGCGTGATCGGCTCCTTCTCATCGGAGACAAGCTGTGCCATGCGCCCGTCGCGCACCATAAAGTTGGTGGCGGAAGTATCCTCGTCGATCAAAAGCACGGTACTGCCGCTGGCGAGCGCCTCCACAGTATTTGCCGCCTGGGATGTGCTGCCGCTGGCATTTTCCGTCTGAAAACGGGTGGTGTCTGACTTCATGGGAAGGTTATTGATAAACATGGAAATATCTGTCTCGTGGATGCAGCGGTGCTCCTCAGCGCGCAGTTTAAAGGCGCTCTCGTCGGTGATGACCAGCTCCCTGCCGTCCCCGGAAATGTGGTTGTAGACACCGCGCTCCAATGCCTTTAATAAGGTAGATTTTCCGTGAAAACCGCCTCCCGCAATCACCGTGATGCCGTGGCGGATACCCATGCCCCGCACCTGCCCGCGGTGCGGAAGGTCGAGGGTGACCGCAAGTGTATCGGGACTTTTGAATACTACCGCGTCCCGCATGGGTCGTTGGGAAACGCCGCTCTCTCTTGGCAGGATGGAGCCGTCCGCCACGAATGCTGCAAGATCGTGCGCAGGAAGCGCTTCACGGATAAACCGTTGGTCATCTGCCAACGCGGTCACTTTGTCCAGATCCTGCTTCATGTGCGGATTCATCTTAAAAACCTGCTGCGCCATGTCGGGGATCAGATGAAATAAAATCTGCGCCAGTTCCCCCGCCGCAATGGTCCGTCCGAACGCGGGAAAGCCCACTTCAATCCTTGCCTCAATCGCATCCTTGCCGATATGCATGGCGGTGGTCTCGAGTATCTCCTGTCCGGTTCGGCATGCTGTCACCAGGCCGCTCTTACCTGAGCCTTTTGCCGCTCTGCCGTCGCCGTTCCGTAAGAAGCGGTGAAGACTGCGCAGAAGATAGTCTTCCGCTGCGATCCGGCGGTGTCTGTTTTCAAAATAAGAGACGGGTATATTTCCCTGATTCCGATAAACAATTCGTACCCGGGAGGGCGATGCGAAAGGATCTCCCTGCACATGGTCGATCCAGAGACGGTATGCCCCAAAATCATATTCTCCTTCCAGAACTTTGTATGCTTTGTAACCTTTGCGATCGATTTCTCTGAGTTTTGATTGCAATTCTGCCTGTGTTTTCATGGTTGGTTATACTCCTTTTTATGATATTTTAGCTCTGCCGTAAGGAACCGGGCTGTGTAAGTATATTACAGGTATGCCTTTGAAACGGTGCTGTCCACTACCTTGTAGTATAACACAGCTTCCAAAATCTGCTACAATATTTTTGAGAAAGAAATACAGTTACGGGTAAACATTTCTTCCCAACAATCCGATAATATATTAGTAAGGCATGGATGCTGAAATCAGAGCGGATGGAACCGTTCTGTTTTTGGCGTTTTTTAGTTTTTTTAAAAAAAATCATAAAAACCTTTGAAAATCCGCCTTAATAAGGGTATAATGTATAAGCGGTATATTCTCGGGAAGGGGATCAAAGGTAAATGCAGTTTACAGATATCGGTATCGATCTTGGCACAGCCAGTATTTTAGTATATATCAGAGGTAAGGGCGTTGTATTGAAAGAGCCCTCAGTAGTTGCTTTTGACAGGGACACTAATAAAATTAAGGCAATAGGTGAGGATGCGCGCCTCATGCTCGGCAGGACGCCGGGCAATATCGTGGCGGTAAGACCATTAAGACAGGGCGTTATTTCCGATTACCAGGTTACGGAAAAAATGATGAAGTATTTTATCCAGAAGGCTTTGGGTAAAAAGACGTTCAGAAAACCGCGCATTGCGGTCTGCGTGCCCAGCGGCGTGACCGAGGTAGAAAAGAAAGCTGTGGAGGATGCGACTTATCAGGCGGGTGCGAGGGAGGTTTCCATTATTGAGGAGCCCATTGCGGCGGCGATTGGCGCAGGTATTGATATTTCCAAGCCTTGTGGAAACATGATTGTGGATATCGGCGGCGGTACTTCCGATATCGCGGTGATTTCCCTCGGCGGTACGGTGGTCAGCGCCTCTATCAAGATAGCGGGTGACGATTTTGACGAGGCTATCGTACGTTATATGAGAAAAAAACACAATCTGCTGATCGGTGAACGGACGGCGGAGGATTTGAAGATAAAGATTGGATCTGCGTTCAAGCGTCCCGAGGTGGATTACATGGATGTGAGAGGACGTAATCTGGTGACCGGGCTTCCCAGAACTGTCAAGGTATCTTCGGAGGAGACGGAGGAAGCGCTGCATGAGACCACGGTGCAGATCGTGGAGACGATTCACAGTGTGCTGGAGAAAACGCCCCCGGAGCTGGCGGCGGATATCGCTGACCGGGGTATTGTCCTGACGGGGGGCGGCAGTCTGCTTCGTGGACTGGAGGATCTGATTGCGGCGAAAACGGGCATTAACACCATGACAGCGGAAGACCCGATGACAGCGGTGGCGATTGGTACTGGAAAATATGTAGAATTTTTGGCAGGATACCGCGAAGATTAATGTGAGAAGAAATTCTAAAGACATCGCGCCATTGGATACGATGCCAAGAACTTTTATAGTCTCACATACGAGAATGCAAAAACGCATTCTCGGCAATAAATGGAGGAATGTACATTATGTTAAAAGGTCTCTACACTGCGTACACAGGCATGTTGAATGAGCAGCACCGAATGGATGTTTTGACGAACAATCTGGCGAATGCGACGACCAACGGTTTTAAGAAAGAGGGTACCACAAGCGAGGCGTTTGACACGGTGCTCGCCTATAAGATTAAGGATCTGTCAGAGCCGGGGAATCTGCCGAGACCGATGGCAACCAACAGAGCCATAGACGAAGCGGAGTTGAATAATCCGCTGAATGAGAATTATCTGGAGAGGCGTGTCAGAAAAACCGGCTTGAATCTGGGTGTTAAGATCGGGGAAAACTATGTGGACTACTCCGAGGGCCCGATTAAGGAGACGGGGAATCCGTTGGATCTGGCGCTCTCCGACAGAGGCTTCTTTGCGGTAGAGTACACCAACAAGAGGGGTGAGACTTCCACAAAATACACCAGAGATGGTAACTTTACCATGAATATGCAGGGATTTTTGCAGACGCAGGATGGTGACTATGTGCTGGATGAGGATGGACAGAGGATCCAGATGGATACGGCGCTTCCGATCAGTATCAGCCGTAACGGAACAATCATACAGGATGGCAATGAGGTGGCAACAATTGGCATCGCCGATTTTGAGGACTATAATTATCTGGAGCGTTTCGGAGAGAATTATTTCCAGCCGGTAGAGGGCGCGACAGAACTCGAAAGGGAAAACACGGAATTGGAAATTGACACACAGATTCATCAGGGCTATCTTGAAATGTCAAACATTTCCGTCGTGACTGAGATGGTCAATATGATTACGCTGCAGCGGCAGTATGAGAGCAATCAGAAAGTTATCACTACCTACGACGATACATTGGAGCAGGCAGTGACCCAGAACGGTAAGATATAAGTATAGGAAATAAAGAAAATGTGTAAAGGAGAATACAATGGTTAGAAGTTTATGGTCGGGCGCAACCGGCATGAATGCACAGCAGACAAATGTAGACACGATCGCGAATAACCTTGCGAATGTCAATTCAGTGGGATATAAGGCGCAGGTGGCGCAGTTTAAATCTCTTTTGTACCAGAATCTGCAGTCTGTTACCACGACGGCAAACGGCGATCCGAAGCCGACTACCTCCCAGGTAGGTCTGGGTGTTCGGACGTCCTCCATCAATCAGATTTTCACGCAGGGAAGTCTTCTGGATTCCGCTTCCGACACTTCGTTCGCGATTGAGGGTGACGGTTTCTTTGCTCTGCGTGGCGAGGAAGGCGATATCTTCTATACGAGAAACGGTGACTTTACATGGGCGCTTGCGGGCGGAAACCGTATGACGCTGACCAATGCGGATGGTCTCCCGGTACTGGATACGACGGGACGTGCAATTGTTCTGCCGGCTAACTACATAGCGAGCAACCTCTCCATCACGGAGGACGGTCAGATCTGCTATCCGGATGATCAGAACAACCCGCAGCCTATTGGCGTGCAGATCGGTACATTCCAGTTTAACAACCCCGGCGGGTTAAAGAGAGTGGGCGATACGCTCTTCGTGGTAACGGATGCCAGTGGTCGTGCGCTTAACGAGGACACAACGAACGACTTACAGAAGAGCAGAATTATTCAGGGCTATCTGGAAGGCTCCAACGTGCAGGTGGCAAATGAGATGGTAAATCTGATTGTAGCGCAGCGTGCTTACGAGATGAACTCCAAGTCCATCACAACGTCCGACTCCATGCTGGAAGTGGCTAACAACCTGAAACGTTAAGAGCCGTGCAAAAGGGTGATTGAGCGGATTGCGAATGGCACGGCTTGTACCCGGCAACGTCGCCGGCTCGCATATACATAGGGAGAATACGCATGAACGACTTAACAAACTTATCTGCATACACAAATTATATGACTGATGGAAACCGCGTGGCGGCGGAGACGCTGCAGAAAAACCTGCAGAACGTGCAGAATAAACGAAGCGCGGACGGAACGGAGAAGACGAAGGAGGACGATGCCCTCTTTGATGCCTGCAAGCAGTTTGAAGCATATTTGTGGGAACAGGTCTATAAAGAGATGCAGAAGACCGTGGACATCTTCGATGAGGATGGGGACGATTATGCTTCCAATATGGTGGATTATTTCAAAGACACCGTGATCCAGCAGATCTCCGAACAGACTGCGACGCAGGGTTCCAATTCCTTGGCGCAGATGCTGTACGAGCAGGCGAAGATCAATTACGGAATCGTATAAAAATTGATTGGAGCTAGCGCATGACGCAGTTTAAACAGTAATATTTTCTATATCACAGCACAGGTATTCTATGGAAACAGTCAAAGGGTTTATAGATCACATTATTTACCGGAACAAGGACAATGGATATACGGTTTTGAATCTTCTCACGCAGGACGATGAAGTTACCTGCGTGGGTTTTTTTAAAACGATGGATCAGGGTGAGACGATCGAGGCGCAGGGGGAGTATACCCAGCACCAGATATACGGGAAACAGTTTAAGATAAGCCAATATAAGGTTCTTCCGCCCAGCGACGAAATCAGTATGGAGAGATATCTGTCCTCCGGCGCGGTGAAAGGTGTGGGTGAAGCGCTGGCGAAGCGGATTATCAAGGCTTTCGGCGCGGACACCTACCGCATTATGGAGGAGGAACCGGAGCGTCTGGCGGAAGTAAAAGGGATCAGTCTGCGCAAGGCAAGGGAGATCGCGGCATCGCTTTACGAAAAAAGAGACGCGAGGGATGCCATGACCTTTCTGCAGGGGTACGGTATTTCCAACACGCTCGCGCTGCGCATTTATGAGACCTACGGGATGGGGCTTTACGGTGTAATGAAGGAAAATCCTTACCGCCTGGCGGAGGACATTCATGGCATCGGTTTCCGCATTGCGGATGAAATTGCGGCGAAGATTGGTATTCACACAGACTCTGATTACCGCATCAGAAGCGGTCTGCTCTACACCTTACAACAGGCGGGCGGCGAAGGGCACTGCTATCTTCCGGCGGACAGGCTGCTCGCGCAGGCAGGCGAACTTCTGGGGATCGAGCCGTCCCTGATGGAACCGCAGCTGCAAAATCTTGCGATGGACAAGAAGCTGGTGATAAAATATATCCCGATTGCAGACAGCAGTACGCTCCCGAATAGTACGGCAGGCGGTGGTTTTGGCATAGACGGCACCGCGCCTGCGCGTGAATGCCGGGTTTATGCCAGTACGTTTTACTATGCCGAACTGAACTGCGCGCGGATGCTCCATGACTTAAACATTTCGGAGAAGCTTCTCCCTGCAGAGGAGGAGGCGCTTCTTTATAAGATAGACCAGGTAGAGAAGGAACTGGGCATTGTTCTGGACAGCCTGCAGAAACGTTCTGTTCTGGAGAGTATCAGAAACGGCGTGTTCATCCTTTCCGGCGGTCCGGGTACAGGCAAAACGACCACCATCAACGCGATCATCCGCTACTTTCTTTCACAGGGAATGGATATCAGCCTGGCGGCTCCCACTGGCAGGGCGGCAAAGCGCATGACTGAGGCGACGGGCTATGAGTCGCGTACAATCCACCGCCTTTTGGAACTTTCCGGCGCGGCGGCTTTGGAAGGAAAAGCGGTGCGCTTTGAGCGCAACGAAGAAAATCCGCTGGAAGCTGACGTCATCATTGTGGACGAGATGTCCATGGTTGATATTTTTCTGTTCCAGTCGCTTTTGAAGGCGATTTCTGTAGGGACACGCCTGATCATGGTGGGTGACGTGAACCAGCTTCCCTCTGTGGGACCGGGGCAGGTGCTCTCTGATCTTATAAAGAGTGAGGCGTTTCAGACAGTGGTGCTGGAGAAGATTTTCCGGCAGGCAAAGGAGAGTGATATCGTTCTGAACGCGCACAGAATCCATGCCGGGGAGAAACCGGTTCTGGACAACAAGAGTAAGGACTTCTTTTTTCTCGAAAGAAATGACGTTAATGTCATATATAAGCACATGATCCAGCTCATTCTGGAAAAACTGCCCCGCTATGTGGATGCGACACCCTACGATATTCAGGTGCTTACGCCCATGCGGAAGGGGAAACTCGGCGTGGAGACGCTGAACGGTATTTTACAGCAGTACCTGAACCCGCCGGATGGCAATAAGCATGAGTGTCAGACGGGAGATATCCTTTTCCGTGAGGGTGATAAGGTCATGCAGATAAAAAATAATTACCAGCTTCCGTGGGAAGTGGTGAGCCGCTACAACATTCCCATCGACCAGGGGATGGGGATTTTCAATGGGGATATCGGCGTGATCCGAACGATCGACGAATATGCCCGCGAAGTGGTGGTGGAGTTCGATGAGCACAGGCGGGTGACCTATCCCTATTCGGGGCTTGATGAGATCGAGCTTGCCTACGCCGTGACAATACATAAATCGCAGGGCAGCGAATACCCTGCAGTGATTATGCCACTCCTCACAGGTCCACACATGCTCTTTAACCGCAATCTTCTCTACACGGGCGTTACCCGCGCGAAGTCGTGTGTCACCATTCTGGGAAGTCGTGCGACACTCTCCGAGATGGTGGACAACAATCGGGAGAATCAGCGCTACACCGGATTTTTGGATCAGATCCGGGCGATACAGACCGAAGCGTAGTGACCAGCCGGCGCGAGGATACCGGCTCCGTCGTCTGCACTTTTCGGTCAGACGAATGCGCACATCAAGAATGCATGTCAGAAAGGACAATTCTATGAATACACATCTTATTCCGCGCTTCCGTGCAAACGCACAGATCCGCTCCGCTGCAAACACCGCCGTTACACTCCTCTATCCCCGCCGCTGCCCTTTCTGCGACGAGCCGGTTAAGCCTTGGAATGCGCTTGTATGTGCGGAGTGCAGACAAAAATTCTCCTACATAGAAATGCCTTACTGCTTAAAATGTGGCAAGCATATCAGCGACAGTGGCAGGGAATACTGTGGTGACTGCGCCGCGCATCCGCATATTTATGACAGCGGACGCGCTCTCTTCTCCTACCGGGGTGTTTCCGCGTCTGTCGCACGTTTTAAATACCGGGGCAGACGGGAGTATGCCGCTTATTATGCCGCCTGCATAGTGGAGGAGCTTGGTGGTTTTATCCGTTCATGCCGGGCGGAAGCGCTTATTCCTGTGCCGCTTCATAAGAGCAGGCGCCGGAAACGCGGATATAATCAGGCGCAGGTCCTAGCGGAAGAACTTGCCGCACTTACGGGCATTCCTGTGCGCGCCGATTTGATAGAAAGAGTGGAGAAAACCGCACCCATGAAAGATTTATCTGCCGTAGAAAGGCAAAATAATTTGAAAAAGGCTTTCAAAATTTGCTGTAATGATGTAAAATTAAATATAATTATGATCATTGACGATATCTACACGACGGGCAGCACCATAGATGCCATGAGCCGCGAGTTTCGGAAAGCGGGTGTAGAACGAATTTATTTTGTGACTCTTGCCATCGGCAGGGGAATATGAAAAACGAATTTGTCTCAGGGAGGGCAAGGTATGAATGTAAGAAATTGCAGAAAATGCGGAAATCTTTTTAACTATGTCTCCGGGCCACCGATCTGTATGGCATGCCGCGAAAAACTTGAGGAGAAATTTCAGGAAGTAAAGAAGTATATTCAGGATAACGGTCATGCAGGCATCCAGCAGGTGGCAGAGGCATGCGATGTCTCCACGAATCAGATCCATCAGTGGCTCAGGGAGGAACGCTTGGAGCTTTCGGCAGAGTCGGGCGTTACGCTTTCCTGTGAAAACTGTGGCGCTGCTATTTTGTCAGGACGTTTCTGCGCGAAGTGCAAAAATACGATGGTGAACGAGTTGGGAGCCAGTATCAAGAAACCTGAGCCTCCCAAGGTCCAGAAGAAAAAGGATACGAAGGAAAATCCGAAGATGCGTTTCCTGAATTAATGCCTATGTCAAAAATTGGAGAATTGTATGTTAAATGAAGAGAGAGTCGTTCTGATGACCAAGATGGCGTCCTATGAGACACATGAGGGAAAGAAGTGCCTTGCTATCGGCAGTTATTTTCGGAGCGACTATATAGGCTGGCAGGTGCTTAAATCCATTATAAGTGCAACCATCGCATTTGTAGTGGTTTTTGCCATGTACATTTTTTACGATTTTGAAGTTTTTATGACGGATATCTATAAGATGGATCTCCTTGAATTTGCGAAAAATGTTCTTTTCTACTATTTGGGGACAGTGGGTGCGTATGCGCTGGTCTCCTATGTGGTGTACACGGTCAGGTACAGTAGGGCGAGAAAAAGTCTGCGGGCGTATCACATGAACCTGCACAGGCTTTCCAACATGTACAGGAGTGAAAAGAATGGATAAAGGACTAATTTACAATGACTACTTTACTGGTTGCTAAACAGATGCTTATGACCATATACAGCAAATATGAGGTGTATATCACACCGCTTTTGAAATTCCTTCTGTCGCTTATTACCCTTTGCCTGATAAATTCCAGACTGGGCTATATGGACACGCTTAACAGGATGACGGTGGTGCTGATTGTGGCTCTCATGTGCTCTTTCATGCCGATGAATTTTATTGTTCTCATGGGTGCGGTATTTGTGCTGCTCCACCTCTATACGTTCAGTATGGAGTGCGCCGCGGTAATCGGCGCGGGTTTTTTGTTACTCTTTTTGCTGTACCTGCGGTTTTCACCTAAGGATACCGTCGTGGTGGTGCTATTGCCGCTCTGTTTTCTTTTGCGGATACCCTATGTGATTCCTATATCCATGGGGCTGATTGGCGCGCCCACGTCGGCTGTTTCTGTTGCCTGCGGCGTGATTGTTTACTATATGCTTCATTATGTGACGCAGAATGCGACAGTGATAGCGGCCATGGCTGATGAAGAGACAGCGGCGAAATTTAAGTTCATCATCGACGGACTGATTAAGAACCGTGAAATGGTTGTGACGATTGCAGCATTTGCGATGACGGTGATTGTCGTCTATCTCCTGCGGCGTCTGAGTATTGATTATGCATGGACGATTGCCATGACCGCGGGTGCGGTAGTGAATATCATGGTGCTTCTGGTGGGCGACCTGATTTTTGAGATCAACCAGCCGCTCCTTGGTGTGATTCTGGGAACGATTGTCTCCTTCCTGCTCGTGCTTGTGCTGCAGTTTTTCGTATTTTATGTAGATTACAGTCGAACGGAAAAGGTTCAATTTGAGGATGATGAGTACTATTATTATGTTAAGGCGGTGCCGAAGGTAACCGTTGCGAAACCGGAGAAAAAGGTGAAGCAGATCAATTCCGCGAGAAGCGGTGCAGGGAGGAGCTCACGACCGACGCATCACTCATAACGCTGCTGCAATGTTAGAGACGGAAATTGACACAGAAGGCAGGTGAGGAAGAGATGGAACAACTGAATAGCTGGATCGGCGTCTATCTCGCCAGACTGCATATGCCTACCATGCACTGGAACGATGTGGCGGAAATTGCCATTCTGACCTTTGTGGCGTATCATATTCTTGTGTGGATCAAAAACACAAGGGCATGGGCGCTCCTGAAGGGCGTCATCGTGATTCTTGTGTTTATCGTGATCGCCGCATTCTGCAAGATGAACACGATTCTCTGGATCGTTCCCAATATTATCAGCATCGCCGCCACGGCTTTCGTGGTGGTTCTGCAGCCGGAACTCCGTGCCGCGCTGGAGGAGCTGGGGCGAAAAAATTTTGTCGCCTCTTTTCTGGATTCCAACAAGAGGGAAACGGGGCGGTTTTCCGACCGCACAGTGAATGAGATTGTGAAAGCTTCATTCGAAATGGGAAAAGTCAAAACTGGTGCACTTATCGTCATTGAACATGAACAGTCTTTGAAGGAATACGAGAGAACGGGCATTGATGTGGACGGCATTATTTCAAGCCAGCTTCTCATTAATATTTTCGAACACAATACGCCACTGCATGACGGCGCAGTAATCGTCCGGGGCAACAGGATCGTTTCCGCCACATGTTATCTGCCTTTATCAGATAACATGGCTCTCAGCAAGGATCTGGGAACGAGACACCGTGCTGGTGTGGGCATTTCCGAGGTAACGGATTCCCTGACAGTGATTGTGTCCGAGGAGACAGGAAAAATCAGCGTTGCCTACGGCGGTGCGTTGGAGCGCGGACTGGACGCGGCGCGACTGAAAGAACGACTGTTAGAGATTCAGGATAAACCGATCGAGGAGAAGAAGCGCAAGCTTTTTAAAGGCAAGAGCATAGGAAAGGCAGGGGTTAAGAATGAAGAATAAGCTTACCCAAAACTGGGGCTTAAAAATCGCCTCCTTTCTCAGTGCGGCAGTTCTCTGGCTGGTCGTTACAAATATCAACGATCCCATTAGTACCTATCGTGTGACGGATGTGCCAGTTACCATTAAGAACGCGAATCTGATAACCGACAGAGGTCAGGTTTATGAGGTACTGGACGGCACGGATACGATAGATGTGGTGACGATATCCGCGCCCCGTTCCATAATTGACTCCCTGGACAAGAGTAATATTGTGGCGATGGCGGATATCAATGATTTGACCAGTGTGGACACGGTGCCGATCAAACTTTCTACAAACAAATACAGCGATAAGCTTGACAGTATACGCGGCAATATTGACAGCGTGCGTCTGAGCATTGAGGAAAAACTGGTCAGGTATCTTCAGGTGAAGGCTGTGACCACGGGCGAAGTGCGTGAGGGTTTTATGGTGGGGAGCGTTTCCACGGATCAGAACCAGATTCGTATTTCCGGTCCGAAGTCCGCTATTTCCCAGGTGAGCAAAGCACAGGCGGAGGTGGATATTTCCGGCTTTTCAAACAATATCAACACGGATGTCGAAGTACGTCTCTATGACGAGGACGGAAAGGAAATCACCGTGACGAATATTGAGAAAAGTATCACCAAGGTGCGGGTCAACGCAGAGATTTTGGAGCGCAAAACACTGCCGCTTACGTGCGAAGTGACGGGCACGCCTGAGGAAGGCAGACAGTTTACGGGAGAGGTAACCTACAGCAAAGCGACGGTTATGGTTGCCGGCAGATCCAAGCTGTTGGAGAATATTGAGACAATTGCCATTCCCGCTGGCGTTGTCGATGTAACTGACGCGTCGGAAGATGTAACTGTGCTCGTAGATATCACGAAATATCTGCCTGAAGGTGTGGTGCTGGCGGAGGATAATTTTGTGGGCAGGGTTGACGTTACGGCTAAGATTGAGGCGGAGCGCGACCGTGCTGTGCGGATTCCTGTAGGGTGGATTCGTTTTGATGGTCTTCCCGAAGGCTACAGGGCTGTGATCACAGAGCCGGCTAATGAGTGCAGCATTACATTCAGCGGACTGTCTGCGGTTCTGAATGAGGTGACGGCAGAGGAAGTGACTGCTGTAGTAGATATGGAAGCATGGATGGCTGATGAAAATATAGATGAGCTTACAGAAGGCAGTTACTGGATGCCCGTAAACGCCACTGTGGAGGGACGTGATCTGAGGCAGAACGGCGTCTCGGAGGTTCGGGTGCATATCATAGAAGACGAAAATTAGAGACTACGGAGGTGCGTATGAGCAGATTATTTGGTACAGATGGAGTACGCGGAGTCGCAAATGAAGAATTGTCTCCGCTTTTGGCGATGCAGCTTGGTCAGGCGGGCGCTTATGTCCTAACCAGGGAGAATGAGCACAAGCCGACGATTATGGTGGGCTGTGATACGAGAATATCGGGGGATATGCTGGCGAATGCGCTGATGGCAGGTGTCTGTTCTGTGGGTGCGAACGCGGTGTATGTGGGTGTTGTTCCGACGCCGGCTGTGGCGTATCTGACAAGAAAGTATAAAGTGGATGCGGGCGTTGTTATCTCCGCTTCCCACAATACCGTGGAGTTCAACGGGATTAAATTCTTTGACGGAAACGGCTATAAACTTCCCGATGAGCTTGAGGATGAAATTGAGGCGCTGATCAGGAGTGATATGAAAGGCGTTAAATTTCCTACCGGTGCAAGTGTAGGAAAAATCAAGTACCGCACGGACGCCAGAGAGGAATACATCAACCACGCCATGAAAGCCGTGAATGTGGATCTGCGGGGGATGAAAATTGTGCTTGACTGTGCAGAGGGCGCGTCTTTTTATACTTCTGTGGAAACGATGAAAGAACTTGGCGCAGAAGTTGTGGCGATCCATAATAATCCCGACGGCACAAACATCAACGCGAACTGTGGTTCCACCCATATGGAAGAACTGCAGGCGAGAGTTGTCTACGAAAAGGCGCAGCTCGGTCTTGCCTTTGACGGGGACGCGGACAGACTGATGGCAGTAGATGAGCTGGGAAATATTGTGGACGGCGACCAGATTATGGCAATCGTTGGCAATCATATGAAAGCGCAGGGGAAGCTGAACAAGAATACCATCGTTGCAACCGTTATGAGTAATCTGGGCTTTTTCCTGATGGGTGAAAAGAATAAGATTAAAATTGAGCAGACCAAGGTGGGTGACCGCTATGTGCTGGAGCGTATGCGTGAGATTGGAGCAAGTCTCGGTGGCGAACAGTCCGGTCACGTGATTTTCCTGGATGAAAATACAACAGGCGACGGTCTTTTAAGCGCACTCCATCTCTTACAGGTGGTTGTGGAGACAGGTAAGCCGCTGTCAGAGCTGGCGTCCATTATGGAAGTGATGCCGCAGGCATTAGTCGGCGCGAAGGTTCCCAACCACAAAAAGGAAAAGTTTATGGATTATCCCGAGATTGCAGAAGCAATCGCCGCTTTGGACAAAAAGTTTGCGGGCGAGGGTCGTGTACTGATACGCCCCTCCGGCACGGAACCGCTTGTCCGGGTTATGATTGAGGGTAAAGATCAGAAAGTCATCACACAGGAAGCGAAGAAGCTTGCTGAACTGATACAGAATATTATGCTGTAGGACTTGAGATAAAGTATAGAGATATGGTATACTCATAGTATCATGTAAGAAAGAGGAATAGGCAATGGTAAGTCAGAAGGTAGTCATCAAAAACCCGACAGGGCTACATCTAAGGCCGGCAGGCATCCTATGTAAGGAAGCGATGCAGTTTAAATCTCTGATAACCTTTACGTTTCGTGAAAATACAGCGAATGCCAAGAGTGTCCTGAGTGTGCTTGGGGCATGCGTCAAATGTGGCGATGAAATTGAGTTTGTGTGTGACGGAGAAGATGAGGAGGAAGCGCTCAAGGCGTTAGTCGATGCCATCGAGAGCGGTCTTGGAGAATAATGTCACGTTCGGACGACCCCGCTGTATATTTATGCAGCGGGGTTTTTTGCATGTAGCATAGGGCGAAAGCCCGTGAGTGAGATGAAGCAAAGCGAAACCGAGCTGTGCGTTGATATTATAAAACAATTAAAGTGGACAGAAGGAGGAGTTACAGCCATGTTAAATTATAAGAGATACCGCAGAAACCCGGTGGTGGATTACCCCGAGAGGGAGTGGGCCGACAAGCAGATTGAAAAGGCGCCCGTCTGGTGCAGCGTGGATCTGCGCGACGGCAATCAGGCGCTGATTGATCCCATGGTCGTGTCCGAAAAAATAGAGTTTTTTAATTATCTGATTAAACTCGGTTTTAAGGAAATAGAGATCGGCTTCCCGGCTGCAAGTCAGATTGAATTTGATTTTCTGCGCCAGCTTGTAGACAGAAAATTGATTCCAGACGACGTGGTCGTGCAGGTTCTGACCCAGTGCAGGGAAGAACTTTTGGAGCGCACTTTTGAATCTATAGAGGGGTGCAAACAGGCGATCGTACATATTTACAATTCCACCTCCACCCTGCAGCGGGATGTGGTATTCAATATGAGCCGCGAGGAGATTACTAACATTGCCGTGGAGGGTGTAAAAATGGTGAAGCGGCACGCTGCCAGTTTCCCAGGCAAAGTGATTTTGGAATACTCTCCCGAGAGCTTTACCGGCACCGAGCTGGACTATGCGCTGGAAGTCTGCAACGCGGTACAGAGGGAATGGGGACCGACGAAAGAAAATCCCATGATTATTAATCTTCCCTCCACAGTGGAAATGACCACCCCCAATGTTTTCGCGGATAGAATCGAGTGGATGGATAAACATCTGGAAAACAGGGAGGCAATCATCTTAAGCATACATCCCCACAATGACAGGGGAACCGGCGTGGCGACGGCGGAGCTTGCTCTGCTCGCGGGTGCGGAGCGCGTGGAGGGAACCCTTTTCGGAAACGGGGAGCGGACCGGAAACGTGGATATTTTAAACATTGCCTACAACATGTTCTCACAGGGTATCAATCCCGAACTTGCCATTGAGCGTGTGAACGAAAGCATTGAGATTTATGAGAGATGCTGTAAGATTCCTGTGCACCCCAGACACCCTTACGCAGGCAAGCTGGTGTTTACCGCTTTCTCAGGCTCCCATCAGGATGCCATCAACAAGGGCACGAAGGCGATGAAGGAACGCGGCGGCGAATATTGGGAGGTACCTTATCTGCCCATTGATCCTGCGGATATCGGCAGGGAATACGAGCCTATTGTGCGCATTAATTCCCAGTCCGGCAAGGGCGGCGTTGCGTTTATTATGGACACCTATTTTGGCTTTAAACTGCCTAAAGGAATGCACAGGGAGTTTGCGAACGTCATTCAGGCAATCTCCGAGAAGCAGGGAGAAGTCAGCCCGGATCAGATCATGGAAAGCTTCCGCCAGGAGTATCTGATGAAGAAAGAGCCTATTCATTTCAGAAGGCTTCGTGTGGATGATCTGAGCGAGGAGACGGAGTCCGAGTTTGATACAAAGGTTACCGTTGTTTACACTGACAACGGCGTGGAGAAACGTTTTGAGGCGGTGGGTAACGGCCCGATTGACGCGGTAAAACGCGGATTACAGGAAGAGCTGGATATCAGCATTAAGATTCTCGATTACGAGGAGCACGCGCTCCAGAGCGGCTCTAACTCCCAGGCGGCGGCATATATTCACCTGCTGGATGCGGAGAGCGGCAGCGTGACATACGGCGTGGGCGTCAGCTCCAATATCACGAGGGCGTCTGTGCGGGCGACTTTCTCAGCTGTGAATCGGCTGGGGCTGGGGGGACATAAATAGTAGAGGGAGGTATTCTTATGGGGCAGATTGAGCAGCTGAGACAGTGGGTAAACGAATCGGAAAACATCGTCTTTTTTGGCGGCGCGGGGGTGTCCACGGAGAGTGGCATTCCGGATTTCCGAAGCGTGGATGGCCTTTATAACCAGCAGTACGACTATCCTCCGGAAACGATACTCAGCCACACTTTTTACAGGAGAAACACCGAGGAATTTTATCGTTTTTATCGGAATAAGATGCTCTGCCTTGACGCGAAGCCCAATGCCGCTCACTTAAAGCTGGCGCAGTGGGAACGAGAGGGAAAGCTTAAGGCGGTGGTGACCCAGAATATCGACGGGCTTCATCAGGCGGCAGGCAGCGAAGCGGTGTACGAACTGCACGGCTCCGTCCTGCGCAATTTCTGTGAGAAATGCCATAAGTTTTATGACGTGCACTATATTGCCAATTCTGAGGGTGTACCGAAATGCAGCTGCGGCGGCGATATCAAGCCGGACGTGGTGCTCTACGAAGAGGGGCTTGATCAAAATACCCTCACAGGCGCAATCCGTGCGATCAGCGAGGCGGATGTGCTGATTGTGGGCGGCACCTCCCTTGCCGTTTATCCGGCGGCGGGGCTTTTGGATTATTACAATGGCAATAAGCTGGTGCTGGTCAATAAGACTCCTACCGCAAGGGATGGGATTGCGGATCTGGTGGTGCAGGGAAGTATCGGAGAAATATTTTCACAACTCAGTTAGTGTGGGAAGTATGAGGATAGATATGGACATTCAGGTCGGTGACATTTTGAAAATGAAAAAGAAACATCCCTGTGGCTCTTCGGAATGGGAAGTGCTTCGGATTGGCGCAGATTTTCGTCTGAAATGTACGGGCTGCGGGCATCAGATTATGATTCCGCGGGTGAAAGCGGAGAAGAATGTACGGGGTGTTATGCACAACCAATAAACAGAGAGCATCTCTCGATCATCTGATTTGGAGATGCTCCCTTTTATTATGTTGGGACTATTTTACTGCTTCGCTCCCTACCCGGTTAACCAGAGGCAGACCATTTTCCAGCGCATATGCATTTTCCAACGTCACCTTGGCAATTGCCTGCATTGCCTCCTTGGTGAAAAATCCCATATGCGAAGTAATCAACACGTTCGGGAAGGTCATCAGTCTGGCGAGATTTTCGTCCCGCATGATCTCATTGGATTTGTCTTCGTAGAAGATACCTTCTTCCTCTTCGTATACATCCAGACCCACACCGCCGAATTTTCCACTTACCAACCCGTCAATCAGCGCGTCCGTATCAATCAACGCGCCGCGGGACGTGTTGACCAAGTATACGCCATTTTTCATTTTCCCGATCGTGTCTGCATTGACCAGGTGCTTCGTTTCGGAAGTGAGTGGACAGTGCAGGGATATCACATCGGAACGCTCCATCAGTTCCTGTACTGTTACGTATTCCACATCCAGATCCTTGTTGGGGTAGGGGTCGTATGCCAGCACCTCCATACCAAATCCGTTACAGATGCGGATCATAGCCTGACCAATCTTGCCTGTGCCTACAATGCCTGCTGTTTTGCGGTATAAGTCCACACCCATCAGCCCGTGCAGGCTCATGTTAAATTCCCGCGTTCTGTTGTACGCTTTATGTGTATAGCGGTTTACGGTCATTAACATAGTCATGGCAAATTCAGCCACTGCCTCCGGAGAGTAACTGGGTACGCGCAAAACCTGAATTTTATCCTCGGCAGCTTTCACGTCCACATGATTGAATCCTGCGCTCCGAAGAAGGATCGCTTTTACCTGCATGTCATAAAGCTGCCTAATCATGTCCGCGTTTACATAGTCATTCACAAAAATGCAGACTGCATCAAAGCCGTTTGCAAGGGAAACTGTTTCCTCATGAAAAGGAACTTCGTAGAAGCGGATTTCAAATCCATACTCCTTTCCCATGGGTTCAAACCAAATTCGGTCATAGGGTTTCGTGCTAAAAAAAGCTATTTTCATTTTTTTGCCTCCGTTCTGCTACAATATATTTATACGCTGTGCAGACTCAAAAATCAGCCAGCGCACTGCCATCACGTAAATAGTATACACAAAAAACCGCTTTACCATCCCGGCATCAGCGGTCGTCTGTCTCATTTTTGTCCGTTCTTTTTTCAGGGAGTCAGGTCGCGAAAAAAATTATTAATGCTTTCCTTAAGACTCTGAAAAAAACCTTCCTTTGCTCCTTCCACTGCGCTTTCTACGGCACTTTCTATGGCGTCATCCGCCTGCGCTACGACTTCGCCAAGCTTTTCGTCCGCCTGATCCACAACATCACCCAGCTTTTCATCTGCCTGTGCTACCGCAGCGGAACCATATTCTTCATACATGTCCTTCACTTGATCTACAAGATCATCCGCTTCGGACTCAACATCCTCTATGGCAGGTTTTTCACTGCTCTGCGGCTGTGTAAGGGCAAAATACGCCACGCACAGAATCGCCAGCAGACAAAGTGCACGAATAAACTTTTTCATAATTGTCTCCATGTGCCAGGTGAACATACATGTTCATTTAAGCCGCAAGGCTTTCCTTCAACCTTTTCCTCATTCCAGGACGGTCAGGTGACATTCTGCAAAACAAAACGATAAATATCTCCGTAAACTTCCTGTCGATCTGCCTCGTTCAGTATTTCGTGCCGATCGCCGGGATAGAGCTTTAACTGTACATGCTCCATACCGAGTGCTTCGAAAGAGTGGAAGACCTTTTCCACACCTTTTCCAAAGTCACCCACCGGGTCTTGCTGCCCTGATACAAACAGAATGGGCAGGTCTTTAGGCATCTGCGCCAGTTTTCTCTCGTCGTACAGGTTCAGGATCAGGCGCATCAACGTCTGGAATCCGTTGGCGGTAAAGACGAAATCACACAGCGGGTCAGACTGGAAAGCTTTCACATTCTCTGGATTTACGCTGACCCAGTGCCCGGAATCCCCAGGTCCGCTCTGGAATTTCAGATTATAAACGCCGAAGAGCGCCTTGTCCATACCTTTACACACATATTTGTCACCGAGAACTGCGCTAAGAAAAGATGCCTGCAGCCAGCCAAACCGCACAGCGTGCCTGGGCTGCATACCGGTTCCCATGATAACAGCTCCGTCAATCCCGTTTCCATAACGCGTCAGATAATTGCGCAGGATAAAAGAACCCATGCTGTGCCCCAGAATAATATAGGGAATGCCGGGATACTGTTCCTGCATCATTTTTTTTAGTCTGTGCTCATCCCGCACCAGCACAGTGGCGGCGTCCTCCTTACAGAAGTAGCCGCGGATTTCGCCGTCTTTTACGGAAAGACCGTGACCTAGGTGATCGTCGCCAACCACAAGGATGCCCTTTCCGGCAAGGTACCTTGCGAAATCTTCATAGCGTCCGATATGCTCGGACATGCCGTGTATAATTTGTAAAATACAGATCGGCGTCTCTGTTTCCGGATGCCATTTGACTGCATGAAGTTTGTGTTCGCCGTCCCGCGAGCCAAAGTAAAATTCCTCTTTTTCTATCATGTTTCTCCTTATGATCAGCAGATTTCCGCTCCGGCAGGCATGAGCCGCTCCGGCGTCATCAGTGAAAGTTTTCCGTCCGCATCTTCCGCGCAGAGCAGCATGCCCTCAGACATCATACCGGCAATTTCCCTAGGTTGTAAGTTTACCAGCACCATCACTTTCTTGCCGACCATTTCTTCCGCGCTGTAGTGCTGCTTAATGCCGGATAAAATCTGGCGCACCTGAGAGCCTATCCGCACTTTGGAACAGAGCAGCTTCTTGGACTTCGGCACTTCCTTGCACTCCAGAATCTCCCCCACCTGAAACTGGCACTGGTCAAACAGCTCATAGGAAATCATTTCCTTCGCTTCGATATCTATCACATCCGCGGGAATGTCGTCCGCCTCCGCATTCACTGGTGCATCCGCTGCCTTCTTTCTCTCGGCAAACATAGCGTCCACCTTCTCCATTACCTCCGCAAGATCCTGTCTTGCAAAAAGGATTTCCGGTGTTTGTGTCACCTGTGTCCCGGAAGGATAGAGGGCGGATGCCGTTGCCGTGTCATGGTCAGCCGCGCATTTCTCCAGCACCCCAAAGTTTATCAACGGTGCGTTCATCTGCTTGGAAATCCGATTTGCAGTCTCCGGCATATAAGGCTCCAGAAGAGAAGCGCCAACCATAATTGCATTGGAAAGATTATAGAGTACCGTCGCCAGTCTGTCTTTTTTCGCCTCGTCTTTTGCGAGCGCCCAGGGCATTGTCTCGTCAATATATTTGTTGCTGCGCTTAAAGAGCGTAAAAATCTCTGTGATCGCATCCGCCACACGCAGCTCGTCCATTTTTTTGACGACACGGCTGTAAGTGTCGGTCAGTACGCCAAACAGATCGGCATCAACATCTTCCACACCGGCATCCACGCCCATCTTCCTATTTTCAACCACGCCTCCGAAATATTTATTGCTCATGGAAATGGTGCGGTTCACCAGATTACCCAGCGTATTTGCCAGGTCGGAATTCATGCGCTCTACCATCAGGTCCCATGTGATCACGCCGTCGTTCTCAAAAGGCATCTCGTGCAGCACGAAATAGCGCACTGCGTCCACCCCAAAGAAGTTGATTAAATCGTCCGCATAGATCACATTTCCCTTGGATTTGCTCATCTTGCCATCGCCCTGTAAAAGCCAAGGATGCCCGAAGATCTGCTTCGGCAGCGGCTCGCCCAGCGCCATCAGGAAAATAGGCCAGTAGATCGTGTGGAAACGGATAATATCCTTGCCGATCAGATGCAGATCTGCCGGCCACAGTTTCTTATACTGATCGGTACTGCCGCCCTCCGCGTCATAGCCGATTCCTGTGATATAGTTGGTCAGCGCGTCCAGCCAAACATAAACCACATGTTTGTCGTCAAAGTCCACGGGAACCCCCCATTTAAAGGAAGTTCTGGACACGCACAAATCCTGTAAGCCCGGCAGGAGGAAATTGTTCATCATCTCGTTCTTGCGGGATACTGGCTGTATAAACTCAGGGTGTTCGTTGATATGTGCAATCAGCTTGTCCGCATACTTGCTCATCTTAAAGAAGTATGCCTCCTCCTTGGCTGGTTTCACCTCTCTGCCGCAGTCGGGGCACTTCCCGTCCACAAGCTGGGATTCCGTCCAGAAGGACTCGCAGGGGGTACAGTAAAGCCCCTCATAGGCTCCCTTGTAGATATCCCCCTGCTCGTAAAGCTTCTTAAAAATTTTCTGCACCTGTTTCTCATGGAAATCGTCAGTGGTACGGATAAACCTATCATAGGAAGTGTCCAATGAATCACAGATCCTTCTGATTTCCCCCGCCACCTTATCAACATAAGCTTTCGGCGTGACACCCGTCTCCTGTGCCTTTAACTCGATCTTCTGCCCGTGCTCGTCCGTACCCGTCTGGAAAAATACGTCATAGCCGTCCTTTCTCTTAAAGCGGGCGATGCTGTCCGCCAGCACAATCTCATAGCTGTTGCCAATATGAGGAGTGCCGGAGGTATAGGCAATCGCCGTCGTAATGTAATATTTTCCCTTGCTCATAACACGCTTCCTTTCCGAATTACTTCTATTGATAAAGTCTATCGTAAAGGGGCGCGATTGTCAATTCCCGCAAGGAGGTTCCAAGAGGACGGTTGCTGTGTTTAGTAGAAGAGCAGACCATTGCTGCCCTCTATCTCCGTACCGGCAGGCAGTCCGGTCAGATAGTAAAGACTTATCCGGACATTAAAACCGTTTCTGGCATACCTGTTTGAAAAAAGTTTAGTGAAGCTTTTGCAGCTGCTCACTGTCAAAACAGGGTCTGCCCCAGCCTGGTTACCGTCGATTCCGGAGCCACTGTGGGCAGTTGTTACCACATAGGCAAAAGCAGTCGGCACATCTTCTGGAAGCGTGTAAACGGTGTTGATTGCATATTGCCCGAGATTACTTCCGCCGCCGTGCTCCTTGAATGCTTCATCCAGCATTTTCGCCGTATCCGAACCCGTACCGAGCTTTAACTTTCCATTAACCCATGCTGCCGTTCCGGCGGACAGGTTGTCAGCTTCCGCGGGCTGAATACTGATTGGTTCCGCGTCGTCCGAATCGTTTGTACTGAGCGATCCATCCGCCTTTTTGTAGAATTTTGTTCCGGCGGGAAACCCGTAAGCCTCAGGATTTGTCGGTATGCTCTGGCTTACCGCGATTCCCTCCAGAATAGTTGCAAAATCCAGTGAGAGCGGATCTGCCTCTTCTCCGGACTGCGGCTTTTTGTGCACTGCGTATATGTCGTCCGCACTTGTCATTGCCACGTCTCCGCCGGAATGGGTCAGATAAGTATGCATAACTTCCAGTTGTTTAACTGCCTGCACTTTAAACCTGTCCAGCTGATCTGCCAGCGTATAAAAATCCGCCGAGTCTATAACCACGTTTCCCTCTTTGGCGGAGTAGTGGATTGCGCCCTCAGAGCGCAGCTTTGCTCTCGTAGAGGAAGGATTTTCCGCTGCTGTAGCTGCCATGCACGCACTGAACATTGTGGTCAGTACCAGTATCATTGATAATATTCTATTCTTCATATCTGCCTCCCTGTTCTGTATTACCATTTTCTGTTTCGGTTTCATCCGCCGGCATATTCTGATCCTCAACCTTCGTCTTCAAATTCTCAGGTCCCGCTTCGGCCTTCGGATTTTCAGATTCCGTCTTCATCTTTGGATTTTCAAGTTCAGTCTCCGCCTCCGGGTTCTCGGGCTTTGCCTCCGTATTCGGATTTTCAAGTTCAGTCTCCGCCTCCGGGTTCTCGGGCTTTGCCTCCGTATTCGGATTTTCAGGTTCAGTCTCCGCCTTCGGATTCTCAGGTTCCGCCTCTGCCTCTGGATTTTCAGACTCCACATTTGAATTTGGGGTTTCCGCTGCTTCTCCCGTTTCCGCATTCGACGTTTCCATATTGCCACACCAGCATCTTCTGCCGCCACGGCAATTCTCGCTGCCCGTTTCACTGGCGCTTTCGCCGTCATTATCAGCGTCCAAAAGAGTGAAACAGCACGCTTCCTCGCTTTGATAACCGCAGTCCATGCAGATTCTTTCATGGCGCCTGCCATCCTTACAGGGATTGTAACGGTAAGCGTAATGCTCCTCCGTAATCGGTTCGTATCCCGGGCAGAATTCTGTGCCGTTCAGACGGCATTCGTTTTTGTGGCTGGCAGCGTCTACTGCCTTAAAACATGGTGTATGCGCCTCCTCCCGTTCCCATTGATATCCGCAGACACAGGTGTAGCGTATGCCGGGGTATTCCGCGCCTTCATGGTGGAGAGAGCAGCTTTCATGCAGTTCCGTCTTGTGCGCGCTCACAAGATCAAACGTGTTTCCGCAGAGACTACAGCATCGGGTATGTGTGTCCCTGCTTATGTTGATGTACTCCCACTGGTGGGTATGTGTGTAACATGAAGGATCAAATACCGTATCGGGAATCGCACCCAGTCTGTCCTTTAGAAAGAGAAAATCCGCCGCGTATATCTGTGCGGTCTTTTCTTCCTGTTGGTATACCAGACTGCCACGTGAAGAAACCCCTTCCCACGATATGGTGTATTCCGACAATTCCGCAGCTGGCGGTGTCGATCCTGGCGCCTGTCTTTCCTCTGCACGAACCGTCAGTGCCGTTACGCACAATCCGAAGGTCAGCGCCAACAGCGCCGCAATTCCTTTTCTTTTCTTTTTGCCACTATTCTGTCTATTTTCCGTAATGTGATTCATACCGTCCCTCCATCATCTACTTGCCGGATTTGCGCTGGCCAGGCATCAGATAAAGCGTGTTTGTCTGCTCTTCGTAGCGGTAAGAGAGTGATTCTGACGAAAGGGTCTCTATTTGCCTGTCCAGCTTTTCATCCAGCTCCCGGGTCATTTCCTCATTCTTTTTCTGCGCCTCCTCTAATGCTTTTCTGAGTTCTCTTTCCAGATTATCCATATCCTTTCCAAGCCCGTCCAGACGCCCATCCAAGTCGTCCAGGTTTTCGTTTACAGTTGTCTTAAGGAGCTCTTCCACTTTGGAAAGTTCATTCCAGAGTTTTTCGTCTTCCTTCCGGAGTTCCTTGATTTTATCGCAGACATCTGACACATCGGAGCGCACCTGTCCCAGTTCTACACGGAGATCACCGATCTGTCCGTGAATCGCAGGTATCTTTTCCGTGTCAATCGTCTGTACCGTATGGGATAAGTTTGTCAAGCTGTTTTCCAGCGTTTTAACACTCTCGGTGACAGTCCGGGTTTCTTTTTCCAGTACCGTAAGTTTTTCTATCACTTTTTCAGAGATCGCCGAGTCGCCTTCCCGGTATTCTCTGACAATTTCTGCCACTTCCTTTTGTACCTGTTCCAACGCCTCCTGCAGTTCCTTCACTTTTTCCGACAGTGAATTTGTATTCGTAAGATATTCCTGCCGCAGTTCTTCCCCGGAATCCCGGGACATATATTCCTGCACTTTTTCTTCGGAAGTGGATGTTACAAGCCCCTGCGCCTCCTGCAGGGCGAATGCAGCCTGTGCGTCCTGCATTTTCTGCGTTTCCTGCAGTTCCCGCGCTTTCGCTGCGGCTTCCTCCCTTCTTTTTTCCTGTACGCCGTATCCCCACCAGAGGAGCAGTGCAATTAGCACAGCCGCCACTATCGCCGCTGCGATGATAAAAACTCTTGTAAGCTGACCGTCTTCCCGCTCGGGATCTTCCCTCCATTCGTTGAAATAATCTGACACTTTTGTCATAAATTCGCGCATATTTTTCGGCAACCTCCTTTTTAACCTTCTGTTTTTTCAATGTGCTGTTGTGTCCAATCTTTTTCGTCTTTTCCTGCTGGATTAACCGGCGATCCGCCGCAGATTCGTACATAGAAAGCCAGAAAACATAAAATGTACGGAATAAAGTATACTTTAATCTTTCTAAAGATTGTATGATTACCATACCAGATGGTGTTCTTATTGACAATATCGGAATATTGCACAAGTTTTTAAACAAAAATAGCCCGTATGCATCTGCGATTGTGATACATACGGGCTTTTATCACTACAAACGAAATTGCGTTTATCTGATCCACGCCAATATTTAAGGGAAAGAAAGTATCATCAGATGTATTTTAGTAGGTCAAAATTTCATAACCGTCCTCTGTCACTGCCAGTGTGACTTCCCACTGGGCGGAGGGCTTGCCGTCGTCGGTGTAGACTGTCCAGCCGTCCTCGTCATCGATATAAATATCCGCTTTTCCCATATTGACCATTGGCTCAATGGTAAAAACCATGCCCGGCACCATCAGCATTTCCGTGCCTTTGCGGGTTACATAGCTGACAAAAGGCTCCTCATGAAACTCCAGTCCAATGCCGTGCCCACCGATCTCCCGCACGATGGAATAACCGTTCTGTTTCGCATAGTCATTGATTGCCTGCGCCATATCCCCGAGAAAGTTCCAGGGCTTCACCTGTTCAAGCCCCACATCAATGCATTCTTTCGCAACCCGCACGAGCCTCTGTGTCTCCTCGGGCACATTTCCCAGCATAAACATGCGCGAGGAGTCCGAAAAATAACCCTTATATATAGTAGATACGTCCACATTCACGATATCGCCGTCCCGCAGCAGACGGTTTTCGTCGGGAATGCCGTGGCACACCACCTCGTTGATGGAGGTGCAGACGCTTTTCGGGTAGCCCTCGTAGCCCAAAGGAGCGGCAATTCCGCCCATCTCCTTTGTCATGTCACGAACAATCTTATCAATTTCCTCCGTACTCATGCCGATATGAATCTGCCGTGCAATCTCGTCCAGAATCGCGATATTCAGTTTGCTGCTTTCCCGGATGCCCTGAAGCTGTTCCGGAGTCTTTAAGATATCGTGCCGTGGAACGATATGCCCCTGCAGCTCGTAGCTCTCAATCTTTTCATCCATCGCCATATGACATGCCTTGTATTTTCTTCCGCTGCCGCACCAGCATACATCGTTTCTTCCCAGTTTTTTCATATTAAAATGTCATCTCCGTTTCTTTTGCATTACCTATTGTAGCACATCGGGGCGGGAAATGGAATTATTCCCGAAAACTCCTTGCACATTTTTATGGACTGTGGTATTATAAGTACCCGTGATATACTAAATTTGGCGTAAAGCCACGCATCCTTGCTCCTTATGATAAGAGGGGCCAGAGACCAAAAGGAGGTAGAGAAGCATGAACAAGTATGAGTTAGCCGTTGTTGTCACTGCTAAGATTGAAGATGACGAACGTGCCGCTACGCTGGAGAAGGTGAAAGCTCTGGTAGAGAGGTTCGGCGGAAAGATCACAGAAGTAGACGACTGGGGTAAGAAGAGGCTCGCGTATGAAGTACAGAAGATGAAAGAGGCTTTTTATTACTTTATTCGGTTCGAGGCTGAGAGCACGGCTCCCGGCGAGATTGAGAGCCGCATCCGCATCATGGATAACGTCATCAGATACCTGTGCGTCAGACAAGACGAGAAGTAGAAAGAGGTATTCTATATGAATAAAGTTATATTGATGGGACGTTTAACAAGAGACCCAGAGGTGAGATATTCCCAGGGTGAGAATGCGACAGCGATTGCCAGATATACGCTGGCGGTGGATCGCAGATTTAATCGCAATAATGATGATCAGACGGCAGATTTTATTAGCTGTGTCGCTTTTGGGAGGTCGGGCGAGTTTGCAGAGAAGTATCTCCACAAAGGCACGAAGATTGCTGTTACGGGACGCATCCAGACAGGAAGCTATACGAATAAAGATGGCGTCAAGGTGTACACCACGGATGTGGTGGTAGAGGATCAGGAGTTCGCTGAAAGCAAGAACGCTTCCCAGCAGGCAGGCGGCGATTATGCGCCCGCAGGCAGAACACAGTCCGCACCGATGGCAGCGGGGGATGGCTTCATGAACATTCCCGACGGAATCGACGAGGAACTGCCGTTCAACTAAGGTAAGGAGGTTTACTATGGCATTCAATAAATCAGACAGACCGGATTTCCCCAAGAAAAAGGGTGGAATGCGCAGAAGAAAGAAAGTCTGCGTATTCTGCGGTAAGGATAACGTAATCGACTACAAGGACAGCAACAAGCTTCGCAGATATATTTCCGAGAGGGGCAAGATTCTTCCCAGGAGAATTACCGGAAACTGCGCAAAGCACCAGAGGGCGCTTACGGTAGCGATCAAGCGTGCAAGACATCTGGCTTTGATGCCCTACGTTCAGGACTAAGCATGATATGAGACAAACAGAAACCGGATGCCCGAGGGTATCCGGTTTCCTCTTTGCCCACATAATGTCATATAAGCGCGAAAAAACTCTATATATAGATGTGGCGGTATTTGGCAAAAAATGCTATACTAATGCGAGAAGAACTTCTAATCACTCGCAGCAAGGGCTGCATTGTGAAGAAGTTCTAAGTCTCGCATAGGAGAATGCCAAAAGGCAGCATTCTCCGCAGGAACGAGAAGAACTTCTAATCACTTTCATGAGGAATAAAATGAAAAATACGGTGAAACTAAAGGGACGGATGAAGTCGTATCTGCAGTCCTCCTTATATCTTGGATTTTTACTTGCGGTTGTGGATGTTTTGGTCTATATGCTGGACTATCGGGCGGGACTTGTGGTGACCGCATTTTTAATTTTCTATTTTGCGATCGCATTGTCCATGATGCTGTACAACAAACCGGTCATTATGAACGAGCTGATCAGCTTTGCGACCCAATATGGACAGATCCAGCGAAGGCTTTTGCGGGATCTTGAGTTGCCACATGCCCTTCTGGATGATGCGGGTAAAATCATTTGGACAAATATCGCATTTGAGAGGCTTACCCATCAGGAGAAAGGTTATCGGAAGTCGATTTCCACTCTTTTCCCTACAATTACGAAGGACATCCTTCCCGGGCAGGGGAAAGACGACGAAATAGAGTGCCAGGTGGAGTATGAAAATGGCAATTTCGTGGCGAAGCTGAAAAAGATATCCCTAAAAGAAATGGCGGAAAACAGCGATATTATTGAGGCGAAGGGCTATGAAGGTTATTTGATCGCGATCTATCTGTTTGACGAGACAGCGCTGCAGATCGCCCTAAAGGAAGTGGACGACCAGTCCCTTGCGGTGGCGCTCATTTATCTGGACAATTATGAGGAGGCGCTTGAGAGCGTGGAGGAAGTGAGGCGCTCACTGCTGATTGCCCTGATCGACAGAAAGGTGAACAAATATATTGCTGCGCTGGACGGCATCTGCAAGAAGCTGGAGAAGGACAAGTATCTGGTCATCATGCGCAAGGAGGCGGCAACTCATTTACAGGAGAGCCGGTTTGATATCCTTGAGGATGTAAAGACGGTCAATATCGGTAATGAAATGGCGGTTACCATCAGTATCGGCATGGGTCTGAACGGTCTGTCCTACGCGCAGAATTATGAGTTTGCGAGAAATGCCATAGACATCGCTCTGGGACGCGGCGGCGATCAGGCGGTGGTGAAGATACCGGAAAACGTAATTTATTATGGCGGAAAGAGCCAGCAGATGGAGAAGAGCACACGTGTCAAGGCGAGAGTAAAAGCGCACGCCCTGCGCGAGATTATTTCCGTGAAGGACGAAGTCTATGTCATGGGTCACCGCATGGGGGACGTGGACAGCTTTGGTGCGTCGGTCGGTATTTACCGCATTGCGGAGGCGCTTGATAAGAAGGCGCACATTGTCCTGAATGACGTGACTTCTTCCATGCAGCCCATGGTAGAGATGTTCCGGGACAATGATGACTATGCGGAAGACATGATCATCAACAGCCAGCTTGCACTGGAGACGGTGGGCAACAACGCGGTGCTCGTGGTGGTGGATGTAAATAAACCGAGCATTACGGAGTGCCCCGAGCTTTTGAAGCGGTGTAAGTCCATCGTGGTGCTGGATCATCACAGACAGGGCACGGAGATTATCGAGAACGCGACGCTTTCCTATATAGAGGCATACGCGTCCTCGGCGTGTGAGATGGTATCGGAAATCCTGCAATACATCAGCGACGACCTGAGACTCCGGTCTGAGGAGGCGGACTGCATGTATTCGGGTATTATGATAGACACCAACAATTTTATGACCAAAACAGGTGTCAGAACCTTTGAGGCGGCGGCGTTCCTCCGCAGAAACGGCGCGGATGTGACTCGTGTCAGGAAATTGTTCCGGGACGATGCGGCGGAGTACAAGGCGAAGGCGGACGCGGTCAGTCAGGCAGAGATTTACAGGCGGTTTTATGCCATATCCGTCTGCACGGGAGAGGATGTGGCAAGCCCTACCGTGGTGGGCGCGCAGGCGGCAAACGAACTGCTCAATATCAAGGGCATCCGCGCCAGCTTTATTCTTACCAGATACAATGGGATTATCTATATCAGCGCACGCTCGATTGATGAGGTGAACGTGCAGGTCATTATGGAGAGAATGGGCGGAGGCGGTCATCTGAATATTGCCGGGGCACAGCTTGAAAACGGCACGATCGAGGAAGGCATCGAGAGCATTAAGAGGACGCTGGACGCCATGATCGCGGAAGGGGAGCTTAGCGCAGATTAAAAGGACATGCCATGCATGTCTGTGAAATACAGGAAAGGAAGCAAAAGATCATGCAGATTATATTATTGGAAGATGTGAAAACACTCGGGAAAAAGGGCGATATTGTTGAAGTCAGCGACGGCTATGCGAGAAATTTTGTGCTGCCGAAGAAGCTTGGCGTGGAGGCGAATGCGAAGAATAGGAACGACTTAAAGCTGCAGAAGTCAAACGCGGATAAGATAGCGAAGGAGCAGCTTGAGGCGGCGAAGGAACTTGCGGGTGTGCTTGAGACAAAGGAAGTTGCCCTGAAAATGAAATCCGGCGAGGGCGGCAGGGCGTTCGGCTCAGTTTCCTCAAAAGAGATTGCGCAGGCGGCAAAGGAGCAGTGCGGTCTGGAACTGGATAAGAAGAAGATTCAGCTTTCCGAGCCGATCAAAGCGCTTGGCGTTTATGAGGTTGGCGTGAAACTGCACCCGAAGGTGACGGGAAAACTCAAGGTGAAGGTGACGGAAGCCTAGAGTGAAAAGAAATCTGATTGGAATTCCATAGATCGGAATCATGGAGGTCGATTTTGGCAGAGGAAGCGCTACTGAAAAGAATATTGCCCCATAGCATGGAGGCGGAGCAGTCCGTTGTCGGTTCCATGATAATGGACAGGGAAGCCATTGTGACGGCATCTGAGATTGTGCACGGTGAAGATTTTTATAATAAGCAGTATGGTGTCTTATTTGATACGATGGTGGAGCTGAACGACGAGGGAAAGCCTGTGGATCCTGTGACATTACAGGACAGGCTGCGGGAGAAGGATGTACCGCCGGAAGTGTGCAGCCCCGAGTTTATCAGAGATTTGATTATGGCGGTGCCTACCGCCGCGAATGTAAAGTACTATGCGGGCATTGTGGGTGAAAAGGCGGTGCTGAGACGGCTGATCCGTCTGAATGAAGAGATCGCCAACGACTGCTATGTCGGAAAAGAGAGCCTGGATACGATTCTGGAGGATACCGAGAAACGGGTGTTTGATCTCGTGCAGCGAAGGGGCGGCGCGGAGTTTGTTCCCATCAGGCAGATCGTGATGAATGCCATGGAGAATATTGAGCGTGCTTCCCACAATAAAGGAAATGTGACAGGGGTGGCGACGGGGTTCTTGGATCTGGACTACAGGACAGCAGGGCTACAGCCTTCTGACCTGATTCTGGTGGCGGCGAGACCTTCCATGGGAAAGACGGCGTTTGTCCTGAACGTGGCGGAATATGTGGCCTTTAAGCAGAATAAAACCGTTGCAATATTTAGTCTGGAAATGTCTAAGGAGCAGCTTGTGAACCGCTTGTTTTCCATGGAGTCCCATGTGGATTCCCAGCATTTGCGGACGGGAAACCTGTCGGATGCGGAGTGGGAGCAGCTGATCGAGAGTGCGGCGCAGATCGGAAAATCCAACCTTATCATAGACGATACGCCGGGCATCAGCATTTCGGAGCTCCGCTCCAAATGCCGCAAATATAAACTGGAACACAATCTGGAGATGGTCATTATTGACTATTTGCAGCTGATGTCGGGGAGTGGACGTTCCACGGATTCCAGACAGCAGGAAATCTCAGATATTTCGCGTTCGTTGAAAGCGCTCGCAAGAGAACTGCATGTGCCCGTGGTGGCGCTGTCGCAGCTTTCCCGCGCGGTGGAACAGCGTCCCGATCACAGACCCATGCTTTCCGACCTGCGTGAGTCCGGCGCGATTGAGCAGGACGCCGACGTGGTTATGTTCATATACCGCGACGATTATTATAATAAAGACACCGAGCGGAAGGGTATCGCGGAGATCATTATAGCGAAGCAGAGAAACGGTCCCATCGGCACGGTGGAACTGGTCTGGCTGCCGGACTATACGAAGTTTGCGAATTTGGCTAAATAGTGAATAAACCTACAAAAGAGACGACCCATAGGCGGGGCGTCTCTTTGCGCGTATAAGCAGAGTCAGAAAGTGACAGAGACAGGATGTATGCTTGCATACAAGACTGCCTGTGACGCTTTCTGACGAGGCGCAAGACATCCGGGGGATGTCTGTTCTGCGTGAACCGAAGTGGAACGGAGGCCGCGAACGAGAAATGCGAAGCATTTCGAGTCTGCTTATGAAAAAGAAAAGAAAGGGAGGAGCGTACATGAATGATACCGTTTATTATATCTCGGAAGCGTCAAAGAAAGTGGAGGTGGAGCCGCATGTGCTGCGCTACTGGGAGGATGAGCTGAAACTCCCGATCGGGCGCAACGAGATGGGGCACCGCTGTTATTCAGAAAAGGATATTGAAACGCTGCGACACATCAAACGGCTCAAGGAGCAAGGGCTGCAGCTGCGGGCGATACGCGTGGTGCTGCAGGATGGTGGACAGGAGCTGTATGGCACGACGCGTCTGGCGGACAGATATGCGGGTGATGAAACGGGACAGAAGGCGCATTTAAAGGCGGCAGACGTTAAAGACCGGGAATTGCCAAACAGCGGAATAGAGGAAGAGGACAAAAAAACAACGGAAAATTTGTGCGGAAAAGAGGAGACGATAGAAGCAAAGGTGGAGGATATGATTATGAAGAAAGCGAAGAAGTATATGGTTACGATGTCCAAGGGAAAGGAGACTGTTTTGGAGGTGCCGGAGGAAGGGGAGGAACTGAAAGAGTACGAGGAGCCCGATGAAGAGAAGGAGAAAAAAGCGAAGCGGCTGCAATACCTTTTGCAGCATATGGTGACCGATGCAGTTAAAGACGCCAACCGGGAAATGTGCACAGAAATCAAGGAAAGTATTTTGAAAGAACTGGATTATCAATTCCGGCAGCAGGAAGAGCGGGACGAGGAGCGCAAAAAACTTGAGGAGGAACACTTCCGGAAAATTGATGAAATGATCAGCCAGAGGCGCCGCCCGGGGGAAAAGTTTGGCAGGAATAAAAAGAAAGAGCCGCTCTCCCAGAAATAAACATACATCTCCGGGAGCAGGCTCCTTCAATCATTTGCGTGAAATTGCATTAGCCCTGAGAAATAGCGCCTGTCGGGCAAGCGCCTGCACAGGAACCGCAGTCGATGCACTTAGAAGCGTCAATCTCGAACTTACCGTCGCCCATGCTAATCGCACCAACCGGGCACTGAGCCTCACAAGCTCCACAAGCTACACAAGCGTCACTGATTACGAATGCCATGACTATATCCTCCTTATGTTATAAAAGTGATTGACAGCAATAAAAGTTGCCACGTTCTTATTTTAATATAAAAGGAACCAATATACAAGTAGAAAAATATAGCTTTTATGCAGGTTATCTCTTGATTTTCACGCGGATGCCCGGTAAAATAGGGATGTATACATAATATAATGCGGGTAGTATGGCGGTACACCCGTAAAATAAAATAATAAGGTAAGTGTGTGGCAATGAACGGAAGCAAAAAGATGTCGTTACTTAGAAAGATGCGGAATAATATTCTGGTGCTGAGCGCATTCATTCTCGTTGTGCTGTTCTGTACGATTATCCTGCGCCAGACTCTGTGGGACAATACCAATCAGATGGGGCTGGCGCTGATCGAGAACTGCACCTCGTCGGAGGAGGGCGGAATCCTTGCGTGCGAAGCGATTCTGAAAGTCAGCGTAAATTACATAGAAGAACGTGAGAAAGAGGATATTTCCATTGATGAGCTCCGGGAAGGTCTGTATCCTTTTATGCGGGGGCTTACAGACGCATACGGCGAGAATACACTCCAGATTTACGGCAAAACTTTTCATGCCACGGAGATTGTTTCCAACAATCCGGAACTGGAAGAAATCGCGAAATATAATTTCCTTGAAGCGGGATACTATCAGGAGGCGGTAGCCGCGAACGGGGAAGTTTACATTTCGCCCGTCTACACGGATTATGTGACGGGCCTGCCGGTGATTACCCTGTGCAAGGTGGTTCCTGCAACGGGCAGCTATCTTGCCATTGACCTGATGCCATCTTTCTTTGAGGCGATGAACGAAAAGCTTGTGCTGCCGCGGGATTCCTCATACTATCTGGTGGATAATAACGGCAGTCTGTTATATTACCAGTCCTGTTGGAATTATCAGCAGGAGGATTTTCAGGAACTTGTGAACAGCTATCTGGAAGGCGCGGAACGCAGCGGCAATGACCGCGTGCTGGAAAATCTGACACCCATGGACGGGATTGTCCGCAATGTCTATTTCCATCACATGGATAACGGATGGACCGGCATTCTGACCATTCCGAAAGACCAGATTCTTTCCGGCTCAGATACTTTTTACTATATCTGCGTTGTGCTTATTGCGCTCGGCTTTGCGGTATTTATCTTCCAGATGATCCGTGAGTACAGAAATCAGATGCACAATCAGGAATTGCAGGACGAGCACGACCGCATGGCGGAGCAGACCCGGATTTATCGGAATGCCATGGACAGTACCGTGCGCGCCTGCCGTGCGATCTATTATATCAATCTGAAGGAAAATACCTGTGATACGGTTTACCCCTATTCGGAGGATGGACCCAAAAGGGAGGAATATGATGCCAGGGTAGCAAAAAATCTGGACAGTGGCATAGTAGCGGAGGAACACTCCGATCTCGTAAAGGATTTTCTGGACCCCTCCAATCTGCGGAAACGGCTTTCCGACAGGGATCATATCGAACTGCAATTTAAGCGGAAGAAGCCGGATGACGACAGTTACGAGTGGTGTTCCATCGCAGTTACCACCGCGGATACGGAGGGCGGGCAGGTATCCACCATTACCATGGCAATCCGCAGCATCGACGATATGATACGCCGCGAGGAGGAACAGCGGGAAATGCTCGCGCAGGCGGTGGAACGCGCGGAGGCGGCGAACCATGCCAAGAGTGATTTCCTTTCCCGCATGAGCCACGATATCCGCACACCCATGAATGCGATTCTGGGCATGACTTCCGTGGCGACCATGCATATCGACGAGAAAGAGCGTGTGCTGGATGCACTTGAGAAGATTACGGTATCCGGCAAGCATTTGCTCGGACTGATTAACGAGGTGCTCGATATGAGCCGGATCGAGAGCGGCAAGGTGAGCCTGACGGAGAGCTCGTTCAACCTCTCCGACACGATAGAGAGCCTTTTGACAGTGTTCCGTTCGCAGATGGAAGCCAAGGGTCTTGCACTGAATGCGGGCATTGCCAAACTGGAGCACGAGAATGTGGTCGGGGACGAACAGCATTTGCAGCAGATCTTTATGAACATTATGGGTAATGCGGTGAAATTTACACCTTCCGGCGGAAAAATCAGCATACATATCGAGGAAAAGTCCTCCCATATCAAGGGTTATGGCTGCTATGAATTTACCTTTGAAGATACTGGTATTGGTATGGAGCCGGATTATATCCAGAAAATTTTTGAGCCGTTTTCCCGTGCGGCGGATTCCAGAACGGGAAAAATCGAAGGTACGGGACTCGGCATGTCGATTGCTGTCAATATTGCCCGTATGATGCTTGGCGATATCAAAGTGGAGAGTGAACTTGGAAAAGGCTCTAAATTTACGGTAATCGTTTACCTGAAGCTGGATGATATGACGGAGGCGGATCTGGCGATATACAATGGTCTTTCGGTGCTGGTGGTAGATGATGAAGAAACGGCGTGCGAAAGCTCCTGTGAGATGCTGAAGAGCCTTGGTATGAATGCGGAATATGTGCTGAGCGGCGAAGAGGCCGTGAAGCGGTTTAATGAGGGGAACGGATTGCAGTTTGCCGTTGTTATTCTGGATTGGAAGATGCCTGGCATGGACGGTCTGGAGACGGCGAAGGATATCCGCAGGACAGCGGGCAGCGAGGTATCGATTATCATCCAGTCCGCATACGATTGGGCGGATATCGAGTCGGAGGCATTGGACGCCGGGGTGGATGCCTTTATTGGAAAACCGCTGTTTAAGTCACGTCTGATGCGGGTGCTTAAGGATGTGCTGGGGAGTGATCAGAACAAAGATAAAGAAGAAGTTTCAGCGCTTGATACGTTCAGACAGGAAGACTTTTCGGGCAGAAGGGTTCTTCTGGTGGAGGATAACGAGATTAACATTGAAGTGGCAAAGGAGCTTCTAAGCGTAGTTGGCATTCAGGTGGAGATGGCGATGAACGGACAGCTGGCGGTGGATGCCGTTATGGGAAAAGAGCCGGGTTACTTTGACCTGATTTTTATGGACATCCAGATGCCGGTTATGAATGGGTATGAAGCGTCAAAGGCGATCCGTGCGTCGGGGCGTGCGGATTTGGAGAAAATTCCCATCGTAGCAATGACGGCGGATGCTTTTGCGGATGACATCAGAAAGTCGGAAGAGGCGGGAATGAATGACCATATATCCAAGCCTGTGGACATTGAGAGACTGGAGGAAGCGCTGCTGAAGTGGATAAATTGAGCAAAGCTCAAGTGCGAGATTTGCTTTGCGAACTCGGATATGTGTGAAAATCACAAAGGGCAGAATCGATTGAGACTCTGCCCCTTCATTTTTTAAGCACAGACCCGCGCAGAGAGAACAAGTCGCCAAGGCGACGCACGGGGCGGGTCAAACGGCGAGTAGGGAGAAAACCTTCCCTGCTCGACTAAGTCTCTGCGTGTATCCCCAGCTCCTCGCGCCGCTTGCGGATGCCGTCCAGAATGACCTTCTTTTTTTCAATCAGCTTATCTTTGTTCATGGCGGGAACACCTTTGAGCTTGTATTCCATGCCGAGCTTCTCGTACTTGTTTTCACCCATGGTGTGATAGGGAAGGGCGTCCAGCGCTTTCAGATTCGTGAACGCGCCAATAAAGTAGCCAAGGTCATACAGATACTTGTCGTCATCTGTAATGCCCGGAACTATGACGTGGCGGATCCACATGTCCACCTGCTTCTCGTTCAAATATTCCGCGAAAGCGAGAATACCTTCGTTCGGCTGGGAGGTAAGCTCCTTGTGCTTTTCCGGGTCAATGTGCTTGATATCTAACATGACCAAATCAGTCAATTCCATCAGTTTGTCTAATTTGGCGAGCCACTCCGGATTCGCGTTTTTCTTATAGGCAATGCCGGAAGAGTCGATACAGGTATGCACATTTTCCTTTTTAGCTATAGTAAACAGGTCAATCAGGAAATCCACCTGCATCAGCGGTTCGCCGCCTGTGACGGTGATGCCGCCGCCGTGATAAAACGCCTCATTTCTTTTATACTGTTCAAAAATATATTCTGGCTCCATCAGTGTACCGCCGTTCATTTCCCATGTGTCGGGGTTGTGGCAGTAAGCGCACCGCATCGGGCACCCCTGTACAAACACCACAAACCGGGTTCCCGGTCCGTCTACTGTGCCAAAACTTTCTAAAGAATGGATTCGTCCCTGCATCTCTAAAACCTTCTTTCTGCTTATTCTTTTATTCTATTCTGTCCAATTCCGTGAGTTTCACGCCCAAAGAGTTCAACGTCACTTTTAACTCTAAATATCTATCATACATTGACCGATAGACGGCGGAGTCTTTGTCTTCGATAGCCAGCATCCAATTCTGTACTCTTGAAAATTCGCTAATGGAATCTCTGATAATATCTGCTGCGCTCGGCATATAATCACCAACCCTTCTGTTTAATTTTCTGCACTTTGTTTATGGGTTATTCGATTTCATAAGATTACTTATATGATAGCATAGACACAGCAGAAAATCCAGAAAAAAGAAGCCCTGCGACGTGTCGCAAGGCTTCCTGCATTCTTTGACTCTGACGCGATTAGATGCTCTCGTGGAAAGTACGGGAGATTACGTCTGCCTGCTGTTCCGGTGTCAGCTTGATGAAGTTAACTGCATAGCCGGATACGCGGATGGTCAACTGAGGATAGTTCTCAGGATGCTTCTGTGCATCCAGTAAGGTATCTCTGTTGAGCACGTTTACGTTGAGGTGATGACCGCCCTTTGTTGCATAGCCATCCAATAAGTTTACTAAGTTATCTACCTGAGCATTTGCTGCTGCCATTGTATTGTCCTCCTATTTTGCTATATTTTATTATTTAAAGTCGTCCAACCCTTCGTGGAGGGTGGGAACGCTGCACGCCAGCGGGGTGCGGGAGCAATCCGTGCACCCCATGGTCTGTACATTCTTAGAGTTGTCGGCGTTGGCGTCCACGTCCACATTCACATGCCCGACGCCCTGCGCCATCCCGGAATCCATCATCTTGATAAAATCATCTATCATTTGCTTATCATCCATAATCAACAACTCCTTTTATTTCTTATTTACTTAAATCTACCTCGATGTCGCCAGCGAATACCTGATCCTCTTTGCCAAGCGCGCCCGGGATGATGGTGAAGGTATTGGAGATACCATCCTGTGCATCGTTGAACGGAAGCTTGGATACAGAAGACAGGGAAGCAACTGCGCCGTGGGTATCACGACCGTGCATCGGGTTAGCGCCGGGTGCGAAAGGCTGGCCTTTCTTACGTCCGTCAGGCGTGTTACCTGTAGCCTTACCGTAGGTTACGTTGGAAGTAATGGTAAGGATAGAGGTTGTAGGAACACCGTTTCTGTAGGTGTGATGTCTTCTGATCGCGGTCATGAACTTGTGAACGATCTCCTGAGCAATCTCATCTACGCGGTCGTCGTCGTTACCGTATTTCGGGAACTCGCCGGTGGTCTTGAAGTCAACAATGATGCCGTCCTCATCTCTGATGGGCTCAACCTTCGCATACTTGATAGCGGAAAGGGAGTCAGCCACGATGGAGAGACCTGCAACACCTGTTGCGAAGTAACGCTTAACGTCTCTGTCATGGAGAGCCATCTCTGCTCTCTCATAGCAGTATTTGTCATGCATGTAGTGGATGATGTTCAGTGTATTTACATACACGTCTGCCTGCCACTCGAGCATGTCGATGAACTTATCCATAACATCATCGTAATCCAATACATCGCCGCTGACAGGACGGTACTTAGGACCAACCTGCTTCTTGGTAACTTCGTCAATACCGCCGTTCAAAGCGTACAGCAGACATTTAGCAACGTTAGCACGTGCGCCGAAGAACTGCATCTCTTTACCGATAACCATGGAGGATACGCAGCAAGCGATACCGTAGTCATCACCGTGTGTCACTCTCATCAGGTCGTCGTTCTCGTACTGGATGGAAGAGGTCTGGATGGACATCTTCGCGCAGTACTTCTTCCAGTTCTCAGGAAGTCTGGTGGACCAGAGAACTGTCAGGTTCGGCTCGGGTGAAGGGCCTAAGTTGGTCAGTGTGTGCAGATAACGGAAACTCATCTTTGTTACCATGTGACGACCGTCAACGCCAACACCGCCGAGAGACTCGGTTACCCATACCGGATCGCCAGCGAAAATCTGGTTGTACTCAGGTGTACGTGCAAACTTGATCAGACGAAGCTTCATGATGAAGTGGTCAACGAACTCCTGAATCTGCTGCTCTGTGAATGTGCCGTTAGCAAGGTCTCTCTCAGCGTATATATCAAGGAAAGTAGATGTACGTCCGAGGGACATTGCCGCGCCGTTCTGCTCTTTTACGGAGCAAAGATATCCGAAGTAGGTAGCCTGAATTGCTTCCTGTACATTGGTAGCGGGCTTGGAAATGTCACAGCCGTAAGAAGCAGCCATTTCTTTCATCAGCTTCAGGGCAACCATCTGCTCGGAAAGCTCCTCGCGGAGACGGATCACATCGTCGGTCATAACGCGACCGGTGGAATCCTTCTGAGCCTGCTTGTCTTCAATCAGTCTGTCAATACCGTACAGAGCCACACGTCTGTAGTCGCCGATGATACGACCGCGGCCATAAGCATCCGGAAGACCCGTGATGATGTGGGAAGAACGGCACGCTCTCATTTCCTGATTGTAGGCGTCGAAACAGCCTGCGTTGTGTGTCTTTCTGTGTGTGGAGAAGAACTCGCTGATCTCGGGGTCTACTTCGTAGCCATTGTCCGTGCAGGCCTTCTCTGCCATTCTGATACCGCCGTAAGGCTGTAAGGAACGCTTGAAGGGCTTATCTGTCTGGAAACCTACGATGGTCTCTTTGCTCTTGTCCAGATAGCCGGGACCATGGGATGTGATGGTGGATACAACCTTGGTATCCATATCAAGTACGCCGCCTGCCTCACGCTCCTGTTTCTGCAGATCGAGCACCTGTGCCCAAAGATCCTTTGTGTTCTGTGTAGGCTCTGCCAGGAAAGACTCATCACCGTCATAAGGGTGATAGTTTTTCTGGATAAAGTCGCGGACATTTACTTCTTTGTCCCACTTGCCGCCTACAAAATCTTTCCATTCTGGTCTCATTTTTGTACCAACCTCCTATTTTAAAATTTTTAATAAAGTAACTGTGAAATAATTTGCATTCGGAATCATGCACGATCGCGGCGCATCACTCTGAATCGGTAAGAATATTATATGCCATGTGTCGAATCACAGTCAAGACGACCTTTGTTCTTTTTCTCATACAAATGCCAAAAAAAGAATGAAAATTTTGTGAAAAATGCAATAATGTGGATTGACTTTACGGAAAGCCGGCTTGACGGCACAGCCGCTTTCTTTTATAATCAAATCTGGTAAAGGAAACTAATGTATATTTTATCAGCAGCTATCACAGAATGAGGATATGGAGGTAAATAAAATGGCAGATATTACAAAGAACACAACGATAGGAGAGGCGCTCAGAATCAACCCGGATATTGCGCCTGTGCTCATGGAGATCGGGATGCACTGTCTCGGCTGCCCTTCCGCGCAGGGTGAGACTTTGGAGGAGGCTGCTATGGTGCACGGCATCAGTGCGGATGACCTGATGGCGAAGATCGCTTCTGTATAAAAGTGGAATGATAAACCCCGCCCTGTTTCCGGGAGACCGGATGACAGGGCGGGGTTTTGTTTATTCGATAGGAAAGTGCGACAGTGCAAACCATTGAAGGAGGATGCGAAGCATTCTCTGAATCGAGCGCGCGGGCGCTCGATTTTTACCACTATAGTTTGAAACAGAGTATTATATCTTCGCCAGAGTCTCTACCGCGCGGTCCTTGATTAACGGCTCAAAATGCTCCTCAAGATAAGCTTTTGCGGAGTTCGCCGTTTTTTCGGGTCTGCCATACTCCGAAATCAGGTTGCATATGCGGTTAAAATCTGCGTTTTCCGATTCCTCGGGAGCGACCAGCAGAAGATAGTTGCCGCCAGCTTCATCCTTATATAAGGTATTGGCGCTCCGGCAGGTGCCGATTACGCGTGCCAGTCTGGTCACTTCGCGCAGGGAGCGGAAGGAGAAAAGGCGGCTCGCCATTTTTTCACGACCGGGAAGAACCTGCTGCGCTTTTTCTTTGTTCGTGTTTTTGGGGGACGGGACGGATTCCTCCGTGCCGTTCATACGGCGCAGGAGATTAAGCACCTCGTCAGCGCTGTCGGCAAAAGCTTCCATCAGCGCTTCATTTTCTTCGGTCTCTTCCATATCATAATCGTCGTCGTGGACGGAAGGTGCGAACTTTGCAAAACGGGTATCCAGCTCTTCGGGATCTTCCACTTTGGTGACGATCAGTACAATGCACTCGGCATTTAGGGGAATCGCCTCGATCATAAGAGGGATATCCTCCGCCTCAAAACCGCATTCGTATGCCGCCTGCTGCATAAGGTCACGGAAGAGGCTCTTTGCTTTCTCCGTGCCGTATGCCAGTTCACTGATTTTTAATTCTCTGTTCAGCAGGTCTTCTCTTGTGAGGGTGCAGCGGATTTGCTGCTCATTCACTTTTTCTATTTTCATGTTGTTATTCTCTTCCTTCTATATTTAGGATAATAGAGCTTGATTAAGTTAACTGTATCTTAATCCCAGAGGTCGGTTTTAGTCAATAGTGCGCGATAAGTGTTTAAAAAATTTTAATAATTTTAGAAAATGCTTGCAATTCCTGTCAGATTATGGCTATAATCTAACTACAAGATGTCTCTGATAATCCGCAGGGGAAGGAGGCATGCGAAAATTTAATAGGTAACATCTGTGTCTTTGCCGGTATCTTTTGGCGGAGGCAGTCTTATGGGCTATGTGCCTTGTCAGAGACCATATCTTATTCCCATCTAAGCGCCGGGTTAATTCTTAAGAGTTTCCTTTGGTACACAAAATATAATTCACAAGGAATGAGTAGGTTATACAGATAATTTTCAAATTCATTTGCATGTCAGAGTCATCTTCAGAACTATTTCCGCCCTCCTATATCATATGCCGTTAGTATATCACGGTTGAGTTATTTTATAGTTTTTTTGTTAATCCTTTTGGGGGACGGCATAAGAGGACCTGTCATTACGTTGGATTCGGGAGGTTTCCCGTTATGTGATGTTGTCATTGCCTGAAAAAAACTAATGACTGAAAAGGAATAGTTTGTTATAATCGTAGTAAATGCGGCGGGCAGGAAAGGGAAGGCTTCTCTGCCCAGCCGGCGTTTACTACAGGCGGTCAAAAAAGGAGCTGACAAATGAAAAAAGTAATTCCGGTGATAGTCGCGGTTGTCCTTATTATATTGATTGGCGCGGCAGGATTTGGAGCGAAGCTGCTCGAAAAATACTCCTATTCAAAGGAAAGGGCAGATCTGACGGAGTATTTCGGCATCGAGGGGGAGAACGACGTCCCCATTATTTTGCAGGATGAACAGATAGAAGAGCATGCGAAAATATTTGATAACATTTGTTATTTTGATATTGCTACGGTGCATAAATATTTTAATGACAGATTTTATGAAGATAAGTCGGAAAACAGTCTTCTCTACACGACGCCTGACATGGTTTATGTGAACGTGATTGGTACGGGAACGGTAACCGGCTATGACGCGGATTTTGTGGAGAGTGGTGAAAGTTATGATTATACCATTTCCCGGTATGAGGGGGAGACGCTCTATATCGCAGCGGATTTTATAAAAAAATATGCGAATTTTTCCTATGAGCTTTTTACGGAGCCGAACCATATGCAGATTTATACCGAATGGGACAGGCGGCAGGTCGCGTCCGTCACGAAAGATACGCAGGTGCGTTATCAGGGAGGCATCAAGAGCGATATCCTGACAGATGTTTCGGAGGGAGATCAGGTAATTATATTGGAAGAGATGGAAACATGGACGAAGGTAAAAACGCAGGATTCCATTATCGGCTATGTTGAAAATAAAAAACTGGGGGATAAGACGGAGGAGGAGCCTGTCCCCGTGACGGACTATGAGGAACCGGAATACAAGGCGAACACCCGGGATCACAAAATTAATCTGGGCTGGCATGTGATCGGCGGAACGGGAGGCAATGACACGCTGGAGGAGACTGTCGCGCAGACGAAGGGGCTTAACGTGATTTCCCCGACTTGGTTTACTTTGACGGGAAACGAGGGCGGTTTCAGCAGTTTCGCAACGACCGATTATGTGGAAAGGGCGCACGGGATGGGGTTGGAAGTCTGGGCGCTGGTAGGTAATGTGGACAGTGTGGATGTGGATCTTTACACAGTGCTTGGAAAGACGTCCAACAGGCGGCATTTGATTTTACAGCTTTTGGCGGCGGTCAGGGAATACAATCTGGACGGGCTGAATATTGATTTTGAGAATGTGAGTCTGGATGCGGGGGAACCCTTTATCCAGTTTATCAGAGAGTTGTCCATTCCGTGCAGGAAGTACGGTATTGTACTCTCAGTGGACAATTATGTGCCCATGAACCACACAGACCATTATGACCGCGCAGAGCAGGGTGTGGTGGCGGATTATGTCATTATCATGGGGTATGACGAGCACTATAACGGCAGCGATGAGGCTGGGAGTGTCGCCTCCATCAATTTCGTTGAGAAAGGCATCGAAAATACAGTGGCGGAGGTGCCGAAGGAAAAAGTGATAAACGCCCTCCCTTTCTATACAAGAATCTGGGAAACTGGCGCCGACGGCATAAGCAGTCAGGCGGTGGGAATGGAGATGGCGCAGACCTATGTGTCGGATCACGGAATCGCGACTCGCTGGGACGAGGCAACCTGTCAAAATTACGGGGAATTTCAGGACGGGGACAGACTCTGTCAGGTGTGGCTGGAGGACGCGGAGTCCATCAAAGTGAAGTTAAATATTATGGAAAAATACGAGATTGCGGGTGTGGCGGCGTGGCGGCTCGGTTTTGAGACGGCGGATGTCTGGGATGCGATAGAGGAATACATGAACCAGTCGTAAGTCTGCGGCGGGGAAATCCTGCGCGGCGGGGTTATCTTTTGCCTGCTTTCTTCATATATATGCACTAAGACGCGTATTGGCAGAGCCGAATCCGCACCTTATTGGGTGGCGGGAAAAGCGGGTTGCGGCTTGGGTGAATAATGGAGAAAGAAAAATCAGGAAAATATGACAAGATTGTCAGAGGTGGACTGCTTCTACTGCTGCTTGCGGCATTTGGATTTGCTTTGCGGGGCGGGGCGCGTATGGTCTCTGCGAACCGTGTCCTGACGGACAAAACGGAGAAGATAAAACCGTGCGTGGTCATCGATGCGGGTCACGGCGGGGCTGATCCGGGCAAGGTGGGCGTGGATGGCAGTCTGGAAAAGGACATCAATTTAAAGATTGCGAAAAAGCTGGCTATGTTCCTTACGGCGGCGGATGTGGACGTGGTGCTCACAAGGGAAGAGGATGCCGGGCTTTATGACGAGAATGTCTCCAATAAAAAGGTGCAGGACATGAAAAACCGTGTGGCGCTGATTGAGGAGAAGAAGCCGGCGCTGACGGTGAGCATTCACCAGAACAGTTACCATGAGGAGTATGTACACGGCGCGCAGGTCTTTTATTATGAGAGAAGTCAGGAAAGCAAAGAGATTGCGGAACGTATGCAGCGGGTATTGGCAGAGCAGATTGATCCGGACAACGCCAGACAGGCGAAAGCGAACAACAGTTATTACCTCTTGAAAAAGACGTCATCGCCTATTGTGATCGTGGAGTGCGGTTTCCTTTCCAATTATGAGGAGGCGCAGAAGCTTTCCTCGGAGGTCTATCAGGAAAAGACCGCGTGGGCGATCCATCTGGCGATTTTGAGTTACCTGAACAAGACGGAGTAGATGACGCGGGAGTGATGATCCCGGCGTTGGCAGCGTAGAGTTGCGCTTCTTTTATGATAAAAGGGTAGAAATACGATACAGGCTATAAAAATTATGCAGGCTTTAGGCAGCAGGTCTGGGTGAGGACATGAGAGAGTTATGCTTACAAAAGTAGTCCGAATAGACGAACAGCATGAGAGTGAGGTTTTGATCCGGGAGGCGGGTGAAATCATTAAGTCCGGCGGACTGGTTGCGTTTCCAACAGAAACGGTCTATGGTCTGGGGGGAGATGCGCTGAATCCGGCTTCCTCCAGAAAAATTTACGAAGCGAAGGGCAGACCTTCCGACAATCCGCTGATTGTGCATATCGCGGACATGGAAGCGCTGCCAGCTATTGTAAAGAGTGTGCCGGAGACGGCAGAGGAACTGGCGGAGGCGTTCTGGCCGGGACCGCTCACCATGATTCTGGAAAAATCGGATCTGGTGCCGGAGGAGACGACGGGCGGGCTTGACACGGTGGCGGTGCGTATGCCGTCCGATGAGGTGGCGCTGTCGTTTATCCGGGCTGCGGGCGGTTATGTGGCGGCACCCAGTGCCAACCGTTCCGGCAGACCGAGCCCCACCCGCGCGTCCTATGTGGCGCAGGACATGGACGGCAGGATAGAGATGATATTGGACGGCGGCGACGCCACGCTCGGGCTGGAATCCACGATTGTGGATCTGACGGTGGAACCGCCCACGGTTTTAAGGCCTGGGTTTATCACGGCGGAAATGCTCCGGCAGAAACTGGGGCGTGTGGCGGAGGATGAGACGCTTTTTTCTGCCGACAGCGGACAAGCCCCGAAAGCGCCTGGCATGAAATACCGACATTACGCGCCGAAGGGCGAACTGGTTATTGTCAAAGGGGATGTGGAGGCAGTGACGGATTATATCAACGGGCGGCTTCTGGAAGGGCGGCGTGATAATAAAAAAACTGGTGTTATCGCAACGGACGAAACGGTCGCCTGTTATCGGACAGATGTGCCCCGCAGCGTCGGAAAAAGAACGGACGCTGCCGCAGCGGCGAAAGGTCTGTACCGCATTTTGCGGGAGTTTGATGACGAGGGTGTGGAACTGATTTATTCGGAGAGCTTTGACGGGGAAGGCGTTTCGCTGGCAGTAATGAACCGGCTGCTGAAAGCGGCGGGACACAGGGTGATTGAGCTGAAATGAGCTGCTGCGATTTCACGTGACAGCGGTGAGGTATAACGGTTACAATAAAATAATATACAGGAGGCGCGGTTTTGCGCGCTTCGGAAAGAGAGGGAGACATGATTGCAATCGGAAGTGACCACGGCGGATATGATTTGAGACAGAAGGTAATGGCACATTTGAAGGAGCGGGGACTGGAGTATAAGGACTTCGGCTGCCCGGATAAAAGTTCCTGCGATTATCCGATTTTTGGTGCGGCGGTGGCAAAGGCGGTGGCATCAGGGGAATGTGACAGGGGTATTGTGATCTGCACCACGGGTATCGGCATCTCCATGACGGCGAATAAAGTGAAGGGAATCCGTTGCGCGCTCTGTGGCGATCCGGTTTCCGCAAGACTGACGAGGGAGCACAACGATGCCAATGTATTGGCAATGGGTGCGGCGATTATCGGAGAAATGGTAGCGCTTGACATTGTCGATATTTTTCTGGACACGCCTTTTTCCCATGGAGAGCGTCATCAGAGACGTGTGGATTTGATCGAGAACTGTTAGATTGGGAGAAAAGTATGGAAAGGAAACGAAGAGCGGCTGCCTGTCTGGAGCTTGTTCTGCTTTGCGGCTTAATGCCGCTCTCCGTGCAGGCAACTGAGGAGACCAGACAGCAGATTCGGGAAGCGGAGCAGCAGCGGGAGGAGACGGAAGGCAAACTGGACGAGACCGAAGAGAAGCTGGAGGGGCTGAACGAGCAGCACAGTTCCCTGCAGGGTGCGCTTTCTACGCTGAATACGGAGCTTACGCAGGTGAGCAATAATTTGAGTGAGCTGGAAGAACAGATTGCCGAAAAGGAAGAGGAAATCGAGGACCTGGAGAAAGAGATTGCGCAGGTGGAGGAGGAACTGGCGGAGGCGATTGCCTTAAAGGACGAGCAGTACGCCACCATGAAAAGGCAGATTCAGTTTACTTATGAGCGAAGCAGCAATCTTTACATGGAGTTGTTTTTTTCCTCGGGGAGTCTGTCTGACTTTCTGAATAAAAATGAATATATTGAGCAGCTTTCCGCTTATCAGGGAAAAGTGCTGGACGAGTATAAAGCCGCGCAGGCGGCAATGGAACAGAAGCAGGCGGAACTGGAGCAGGCAAAGAAGGAACAGGAACAAAACAGGGAAGAGCTGGGCGAGTATAAAGTGCAGGTCGTGGCGGAGCAGGGGCGCGTTTCCGGGCTTGTGAGCCAGACTTCCAGCAATCTGAACGCCACGGCGAACCAGATTTCCGAGGCAGAGGCGGCGGCTCTGGCTTACGAGCAGCAGCTCAAGGAACAGGAGGCGGAACTGTCCGCTCTCCGCGCCAAGCTGGCAGAGGAAATCCGTATGGCGGAGCTGGCAGCACAGTCGAGCTGGCGTGATATTTCCGAGGTTAGTTTCGCGGAAGGTGACAGGTATCTTTTGGCGAATCTGATTTACTGTGAGGCGGGCGCTGAGCCCTACAGCGGGCAGGTTGCCGTCGGTTCTGTTGTGATGAACAGAGTGTTGAGTTCGGTATATCCGGATACGGTGACAGGGGTAATCTACCAGTCGGGGCAGTTTTCCCCCGTGGCAAGCGGACGTCTCGCGCTCGCGCTTGCGGAAGGCAGAGCCACAGGGAGCTGCTATCAGGCGGCAGACGAGGTGATGGGTGGCACCACCAACGTAAGCAACTGCGTTTATTTCAGGACACCCGTGGACGGAATCGAACCCAAATACAGAATTGGGGGACATATTTTCTATTAACATTGATCCGTGTAGATTTGTGACAGATCAGACAGGGGAAAGCTTGCTTTCGGGTGGCTGGGATGGTGCGAGTCAGCAGTACCTCTCCAGCGGCTCCTGCAGCTTCTCAAAACCGCCGTCATAGATCACCTGCAGCAGACTGTTGAGAGTCAGAAGCGCCTGCTTCAGCATGGTGTCATTTAAAAGCCCTGCCTCTTTGGCGGTGGCAAGTTCATCGATATCTACGACCTTCACGAAACCGTCGGGATAGACGATGACGTCCGCCAACAGATCGGTAATGACATATGTATCGGTGCCGGCATCGTAATCGTAATCCACAATATCGCAGTACCAATACAAAAGAGAGCCGTTTTCATCATAGAAGCGGCTCACTTTAATCCCCTCCCGCAGGTAGTAGCAGGAGCGGCCGTGATGCAGATCCTTGCGGGGCTTCAATGTGTTCCAGGCAGTCACAATGATTTCTTCGTCGCGGTAAAGAAGCCTGTCGTCTTTTAACAGGACGCATTCCTCCGGAATCAGTCTCTTGCGGTAAAGAATCGGATCTGCCATGTTTTGGTCCTCCTCGCTCGATTTGTTACTTAACCGTACACCGCCGGAGGATAAATGTCAACGTTTCCCCTAAAATTTGCTCATTATTGAACTGGGTCTGGACAAAAGTACCAAAAATGAGTATAATTCTCTTGTTAGGCTTTAGGGGAAATTCTGTGGATTGGGAAGGCGGTATTTTGAAGTATCAAAAAACTGTTTATCAGGCGTTAATGATGATCACACAGTTTGGCGTCAACATGCTTGTTCCCATCTTTCTCTGCTCTTTTGTGGGGATGTTCCTAGACAGGAAACTTGGGACCAGTGTCTGGATGGTGGCGCTTTTTTTCGTGGGCGCGCTGGCAGGTTTTACCAATGTATTCCGATTTGCGAGAAGGATTTACGAGACGCCGGCAAAGACGCGCAGACGCAGTACGCAGATAAAAGAAGAGAAGGAAGAGAATGAAAAGAAAGATTGACCAGACGCTTTTGGAACTCTGGCTGGGCATCCTTGCCTACGGCGCTGTTTTTGAAATCGTGCTTTTGTTTTTTTCCAGAAATCCCGCATACAGCATAGGGCTCTGGATCGGCGTGTTTCTTGCTATGGCAGGCGTGTTTCATATGTGGTGGTCCCTGGACCGGGGGCTTGACCTGCCGGAGAAGGAAGCCGTGAAGAGCTTGGGTGCGCAGAACATCATACGCTACGCGGTTCTTGTGCTTGTTATAGGCGCACTCATGTTCGTGGATTTCGCGAACCCGATTTTTGCGTTCTGCGGCTATATGGGCATGAAGGTGTCCGCTTATCTGAATCCGCTGGTACACAGGCTGCGGGCGGGAAAGAAAGAGCAGGAAATCTCGGACGGTACTGCTTTGTAATGGCGCAGACCGCTGTTACATGTTTTATATACTTTATACCTAATTATGTGTAGAAGGAGGTGAGAAGATGGGACAGGGAATTATGTTGTCCGGCGGTGCAGATATTGACTTTATGATTCACGGCGTTTTTTCCTACGAGCTTTTTGGGCAGACCGTGTGGATCACCACCACCCATGTGTGCGTGCTGATTGTCATGCTGGTAATCATAGGCTTCTGCATCGCGGCGAACCGAGTCGTCAAGCGAGCCTCGGATGTGCCCGGGACATTCCAGAACATTGTTGAGCTGGTTGTCGAGATGCTTGATAAGATGGTTGGCGGCGTTATGGGAAAATTCAGCCCGCAATTCCGCAACTACATCAGCACGATATTTATCTTTATCCTGCTTAGTAATATTTCGGGACTGTTCGGGCTCAGGCCGCCGACAGCGGACTATGGCGTGACGCTGCCAATGGGCGTTATGACGTTTGTACTGATCCACTTCAACAAGTTCAGGTACCAGAAAGTGAAAGGCGTGCTTGCAGGCCTGTGTGACCCGTGGCCGATCTGGGCGCCAATCAATGTGATTGGTGATGTGGCGGTGCCGATCTCTTTGTCGCTGCGTCTGTTTGCAAACGTCCTGTCGGGTACAGTTATGATGGCGCTGGTGTATGCGCTTCTTTCGAAGATCGCAATCATCTGGCCGGCGGCGCTTCACGTATATTTCGACCTGTTCTCGGGTGCGATCCAGACATACGTGTTCTGTATGCTGACCATGACATACATCACGGATGCCTGTACGACAGAGTGAAAATTAAAAAATTTAAATCAATCCAAGGAGGAAATCAAAAATGGGAGAATTTAACAACAATTTTATCTTGGGATGTTCAGCAATCGGCGCGGGCCTTGCGGTTATCGCAGGTATTGGACCCGGTGTCGGCCAGGGTATTGCGGCTGGTCATGCGGCTGCTGCAGTGGGCAGAAATCCGGGTGCGAAGTCAGACGTTACTTCTACGATGCTGTTGGGGCAGGCGGTTGCCGAGACCACAGGTCTGTACGGCCTGCTGATTGCTATGCTGCTGCTCTTCGTTAAGCCTCTTCTGCCGTAACTTTGTTACGGCAGGCGTCAAGCTATTTTAAATCGCTTTGCGGCGTGCTTGATGCTTGGCACAATATAAGTGTTTTACGGTCAGCGCAGCAAGTGCGCGGACCTGTAATAAACAACGAAAGGGGGTACTAACGCTTGAGTACGACAGTTGCGAATTTAGCGCTGGCGTCCGCGGAGATGGCGCCGAGGCTGTTTGACCTCGACTTACAGTTGATCGCGGATTCCGTGTTGATGATTATAGCTGTGTTCGCACTCTTTCTGATCGCTTCCCATTTTCTGTTTAATCCCGTGCGGGATATGATGGAAAAGAGGCAGGAGCGCATCAAAAGCGAACTTGATACGGCGGCATCTGACATGGAAAATGCCAGGGCGCTGAAGGAAGAGTACGAGACGAAGCTCAAAGAAGTAGATAAAGAAGCGGAAGAAATTCTCGCGGAGGCGCGTAAGAAAGCGCTTGCGAACGAAAATAAGATCATCGCGGACGCGAAGGAGGAAGCGGCAAGGATTCTTGAGAGGGCCGGCGTGGAGGCGGAGCTTGAGAAGAAGAAAGCGGCTGATGAGGTGAAGCGCGAGATGGTTGTGCTTGCATCCATGATGGCTTCAAAGGTTGTGAACGCGGCGATTGACACCACTGTGCAGGACAGTCTGGTGGAAGAGACGCTTAAGGAAATAGGTGAGAGCACATGGCTAAGCTGATTTCAAAGACATACGGTGACGCGTTGTTTGAACTTGCGGTGGAAGAAGATAAGATAGACGTCCTGTTGGAAGAAACCGTCCAGCTACAGAAAATCCTTGCTGAGAATGAGGATTTTGGCAGACTGATGAACCATCCGAAGATCATTAAGGAAGAGAAGATCAAGGTTGCGAAAACCGTGTTTGCCGGAAGGGTATCCGAGGAGCTGTTCGGGTTTCTCACTATCATTATCTCAAAAGACCGTTACAGGGAGATCGACGAGATCCTGAGGTACTTTGTCGCCAAGGTAAAGGAATATAAGGGAATAGGCATCGCCACAGTGACGACGGCTGTTCCGCTTAAGGACAGCCAGTGTAAGGAAGTCGAGAAAAAACTGCTTGACACCACACGGTATAAGTCCATGGAGATCAGTTATGATGTGGACGCATCCCTGATCGGGGGCATGGTGATCCGAATCGGCGACAGAGTTGTTGACAGCAGCATCAGGACAAAACTGAGCGAGCTGCAGAAGGATCTGTTAAAAGTACAGATATAATAAAAATCCTAAAAATCTAAGAAAGGTGCGTATGATCCATGAATTTAAGACCAGAAGAGATCAGTTCAGTCATTAAGGATCAGATTAAGAGATATGCTTCCGAGCTGGAAGTATCCGAGGTGGGTACGGTTATCCAGGTGGCGGACGGTATCGCTCGCGTGCACGGACTTGAGAATGCAATGCAGGGTGAGCTGCTTGAGTTCCCCGGCGAAGTTTACGGCATGATCCTGAACCTTGAGGAAGACAACGTTGGTGCGGTTCTGTTTGGTAACCAGCACAATATCAACGAGGGCGATACCGTAAAGACCACAGGGCGCGTGGTAGAGGTGCCCGCGGGCGACTGCATGCTCGGACGTGTCGTAAATGCTCTGGGACAGCCTATCGACGGCAAAGGTCCGATCCAGACTGACAAGTATCGTAAGATTGAAAGAGTTGCATCCGGCGTTATCACGAGAAAATCTGTGGATACGCCGTTACAGACAGGTATCAAGGCGATCGACTCCATGGTGCCCATCGGAAGAGGGCAGCGTGAGCTGATCATCGGCGACAGGCAGACAGGTAAGACGGCGATTGCGATTGATACGATCATTAACCAGAAGGGACAGGGCGTGAAATGTATCTATGTGGCCATCGGCCAGAAGGCGTCCACGGTCGCTTCCATTGTGAAAACTTTGACAGAGTACGGCGCGATGGCGTACACCACCGTAGTTGCCGCGACAGCCAGCGAGACGGCGCCTTTACAGTACATAGCTCCGTATTCCGGCTGTGCGATCGGTGAGGAGTGGATGGAGAACGGCGAGGATGTGCTGGTGGTTTACGATGACCTGAGCAAACAGGCCGCAGCATACCGTACACTCTCCCTGCTCTTAAAGAGACCGCCGGGGCGTGAAGCGTATCCCGGTGACGTGTTCTATCTGCATTCCAGACTGTTAGAGCGTGCGGCGAGAATGAGTGAGGAGTACGGCGGCGGTTCGCTGACGGCGCTCCCGATCATCGAGACGCAGGCGGGCGACGTGTCGGCATATATTCCCACCAACGTGATCTCCATCACAGACGGGCAGATTTATCTGGAGACAGAAATGTTCAATTCCGGTTTCCGTCCGGCGGTAAACGCAGGTCTTTCCGTATCCCGTGTAGGTGGTGCGGCACAGATTAAGGCGATGAAGAAGATTGCGGCGCCTATCCGTACAGAGCTTGCGCAGTACAGAGAGCTGGCAGCTTTCTCCCAGTTCGGTTCCGAGCTTGATGCCGATACCAAGGAGAAGCTGGCACAGGGTGAAAGAATCAAGGAAGTCCTGAAACAGCCGCAGTACAAGCCGATGCCAGTGCAGTATCAGGTTATCATCATCTATGTGGTGACGAACAAATACCTGCTTGATGTCGCGGTTGAGGATATCACCAGATTTGAGACGGAGTTCTTCGAATTTCTTGATACGAAATATCCCGAGGTGCCGAACGAGATTGCAAAGAATAAAGAGATCAACGACGAAACGGACGCGAAGCTGAAGAAGGCGATCGAGGAGTTCAAGGCGCAGTTCAAATAAGTGCAGTACAGGTCGAAGCACTTGCTGCTGAGACCGTAAGAAAATGATGCAAAAGTGCAAAATTCCGTTGTCGAAGACAATCTGGAATGAATTTTGCACAGTAACTGCGAATGAAATGAGCAGTTAGGAGGGTAATGCTATGGCCTCAATGAGAGACATTAAAAGGCGTAAAGGCAGTATTCAGAGTACGCAGCAGATTACCAAAGCTATGAAACTCGTTTCTACCGTGAAACTGCAGAGGGCGAAACAGCGCGCGGAACAGTCGAAGGCATATTTTAACTGCATGTACGAGACGGTGACTTCCATGCTGGCGAAAACCGGCGGCTTAAACCACCCCTACCTGACGGCGGGGGAATCGCAGAAGAAAGCTGTGATCGTGATTACCTCCAACAGGGGTCTCGCGGGCGGCTACAATTCCAACGTTGTGAAACTTATCACAAAGGGCGATTTTAAGAAGGAAGATCTGAGGATCTATGCAATCGGCAAGAAGGGCAGGGACGCCCTGAACCGCAATGGCTATGAGATTGTGGAGGAGGATTCCGAAATCATCGAGGAGCCGTCCTATGTGGATGCGATGGCGCTGTGCAAGAGGCTGCTTGCCTCCTTTGCGGCGGGGGAGATCGGAGAGATTTATCTCGCCTACACGGGATTTAAGAATACGGTGGTTCATGTACCGACGCTTTTGAAACTTCTTCCCGTGGAGCCTACGGAAAACGCTTCGGAGGAGACGCAGGGCACGGGCAGCAAGGCGCTGATGAATTTCGAGCCGGCGGACGACGAGGCGCTGGACATGATTATTCCGAAATATGTGACCAGCTTGATCTACGGCGGTCTGGTGGAAGCGGTTGCGAGCGAAAACGGTGCGAGAATGCAGGCGATGGATTCCGCAACGAGCAATGCTGAGGAAATGATAGATCACTTGTCGCTGATGTACAACAGGGCGCGTCAGGGATCTATTACGCAGGAATTAACAGAAATTATCGCAGGTGCAAATGCGATCTCATAATGCAGTTCAGCCAGAGCGAATAGGCGTGTGCTGAACGGTTACAAAAAGTAAATTTGCGAAAGGAAAAAAGAGATGGCAGAAGTAAAGACAAGTGAAAATCTTGGAAAGATCACTCAGATCATCGGCGCCGTACTGGACATCAAATTTTCGACAGGCAGTCTGCCGGAGATTAATGACGCAATCAGAATTCCGCTTAAGACGGGCGGGGAATTGACTGTGGAAGTAGCGCAGCATCTGGGTGACGATACCGTCAGATGTATCTCCATGGGTCCCACGGACGGACTGGTGAGAGGTATGGATGCGGTTGCAACAGGCGCTCCCATCACGGTTCCTGTCGGAGAAAATACGCTGGGACGTATCTTTAACGTTCTGGGAGAACCGATTGACAATAAACCCGCGCCTACGGATGTGGGACATGAGCCGATTCACAGACAGGCGCCGTCGTTTGAGGAACAGTCCACGGCGACGGAGCTTCTGGAGACGGGCATCAAGGTCGTTGACCTGCTCTGCCCTTACCAGAAGGGTGGTAAGATCGGTCTGTTCGGCGGAGCCGGCGTGGGCAAGACAGTGCTGATTCAGGAGCTGATCCGTAATATCGCGACAGAGCACAGCGGCTACTCCGTATTTACCGGGGTGGGCGAGCGTACCAGAGAGGGTAACGACCTCTATCACGAGATGGAGGAATCAGGAGTTATCGACAAGACAACGATGGTATTCGGGCAGATGAACGAGCCCCCCGGGGCTAGAATGAGAGTGGGTCTGACGGGACTTACCATGGCGGAGTATTTCCGTGACAAGGGCGGTAAGGACGTGCTGCTTTTCATTGACAATATCTTCCGTTTCACACAGGCAGGTTCGGAGGTGTCCGCACTGCTCGGCCGTATGCCTTCCGCCGTTGGCTATCAGCCTACGCTGCAGACGGAGATGGGTGCCTTGCAGGAGCGTATCACTTCCACAAAGAGCGGTTCCATCACTTCCGTACAGGCGGTTTATGTACCTGCGGACGACTTGACTGACCCGGCTCCGGCAACGACGTTTGCGCATCTGGACGCAACGACGACGCTGTCCCGTTCTATCGTGGAGTTAGGTATCTATCCGGCGGTTGACCCGCTTGAGTCCTCCTCCAGAATCCTTGATCCAAGAATTGTCGGGGAAGAGCACTATCAGGTGGCAAGAGGCGTGCAGGAGATTCTGCAGAAGTATAAGGAACTGCAGGATATCATCGCCATCCTCGGTATGGACGAACTTTCAGAGGAAGATAAGCTGGTGGTTGCCCGTGCGAGAAGAATTCAGAGATTCCTTTCTCAGCCTTTCCATGTGGCGGAGCAGTTTACGGGAATGAGCGGCGTGTATGTGCCGATTTCTGAGACTATCCGTGGCTTTAAGGAGATTCTTGACGGCAAGCACGACGATATTCCGGAAAGCTATTTCCTGAATGCGGGCAGCATCGATGACGTAGTTGCGCGTGTTAAGAAGTAAGGGTGCAGCTATAAGGATACCGAATAGCCGCAGGAGGTAAATATATGGCTGAGGATAGCAGAAATTTTACATTAAAAATTATCACACCGGACAGGGTCTTCTTTGAGGATGAGGTGTCCATGGTGGAGTTTAACACAGTCGAGGGCGAGGTCGGCATTTATAGGGAGCATATTCCGATGACGATGATTGTTGCGCCCGGAATCCTTACGATCACGAAGGATCAGGAGGTGTCCGAAGCGGCTCTGCATGCGGGCTTTGCCGAGGTGCTGCCGGATCAGGTCACGGTGCTCGCCGAGATCATAGAATGGCCGGATGAGATTGATGTGGAACGTGCGGAGGAATCCAAATCCCGCGCCGAAGAGCGTATCAGGGAACATGCATCTGGAACGGACATGCGAAGGGCAGAGATGTCCCTGAAGCGGGCGGTGGCGAGGATAGAGACAGTGCACAAATGACAAGGTACTATGGGGGAACGGATTGATCCGTTCCCCTGTTTATACAACACAGACGAATAGGAAGGGAGAAGGGGCTCTGCATCTGAGACGCCGGGGGACGGAAGAAATGCGGAAAATTCAGACAAAAATCATTGCTATAGTGGTATTGGCAACAGTATGTGTGTCGGTGATTGCGGGGATTGTGAGTACGGCGGTAACTCGGTATTCCACTACGTCGGCGCTTGAGAAAAATGCTTTGGAAACGGTGAAGCTTGCCGCTCTGGCGGCGGAAAACATGATCTCAACTTATACGCTGACAATAGCGGAGATGGCATCGAATCCGATTCTCGTGGATAAAAATGCGACGCCGGAGGAAAAGCAGGAGTTTATTCAGGAACGGGTGGACGCGTATTATATGCGTTTTGGCGGCATGACCGACGCGGACGGTTACGACGTGGTCCATGGCGTGGACGTATCAGGAGAACCCTTTTTTCAGGCGGCTGCGCAGGGGAGCAGTTATATGTCCACTCCCTACATAGACGGCACAGATACGTATCTCATGGTTGCCGCTCCGATCAAGGATGGCGATGAAGTGAAAGGCGTGCTTTATTTCCAGTGCGATACCTATATTTTACAGTCTATCATTGAAGGGCTGCAGATCGGGGAGGAAGGCGAGGCATATATTCTGGACAAAGACGGCACCACAATTGCTTATGTTGATCAGGAGGCGGTGCTGAACAGGGAAAATGTCATGCGAGAAGCAGCAGCGGCTCCCGAGGATGAAGAGCTTCAGACGGTGGCGGCAATTGAAAAGAAAATGACGCTCGGCGAAATTGGCGTGGAACGGTTCTATTACGCGGAGGATCAGTCCAATAATATCCAGAGCTACGCGCCCATTGCAGGGACGGATGGATGGTCGATTGCGGTGACGATAGATGAGGATGAGTTCATGCGCCCAGCAGAGTATGGAAATATTTTGCAGACTGCAATCTGTGTCGTGGCATGTATTGTGATTATTATTATTTCTATGAGAGTCAGTCATACTATCGTCACACCCGTTGTCAGGTGCGCGGAGCGGATCCGGGCGCTTTCACAAGGTGATTTGGGCAGTCCGGTTCCACAGGTAAAGAGCAAGGACGAGACGCGGATACTGGCGGATTCAACTGCGCAGCTGGTCAAGGATTTAGGTACGATTGTACATGAAATGCAGGATATTCTCGGCGCGATAGCGGATGGAAATCTGACCCGGGAAGTTTCCGGGCAGTCCTATCCCGGTGATTTTGCTGCTTTGTGGGAATCCTTGCGGGTCATCAGCGATAAGCTGAATGTTACCATGGCGGGCATTGTCTCTGCATCCGACCAGGTTTCGACAGGATCGGATCAGGTGGCGGCTACCGCGGCAGCTTTGTCCCATGGCGCGGTGGAGCAGACAAGCGCAGTAGGGGATCTCTCCGGAACCATTTCTAATATGAGTACGGAGGCAAAGGGAATTGCGCAGATGACGGAACATGCAAAGGATGTCGTGGGCGAGGCAGGAGAAAAGCTTCAGGAGAGCGGCGGGTATATTGACAGTCTGAATCAGGCGATGGGACAGATTACGCAGTCGTCCGAAGAAATCAGCCGTATTATAGATACTATTGAAAATATTGCTTTCCAGACAAATATTCTGGCGCTTAACGCGGCGGTGGAGGCGGCACGCGCCGGGACAAACGGAAAGGGGTTCGCCGTGGTGGCGGAAGAGGTGAGAAATCTGGCGACCAAGTCGGATCAGGCGGCGAAAGCAACCAAGGAGTTGATTGAGCGATCCGTCAACGCCGTTGAAAGCGGAAGCCTTGTTGTGGGGAAAGTGACTGATTCAGTGACTGCCGCAGTAAAGATGGCAGACGAGGCAGCAGGGCAAATGGAGCAGGTGACAAAAGCCGTGGAGGATCAGACGGATGCAATCGAGCAGGTTGCCTCAGGTATTGAACAGATATCCGGCGTGGTGCAGAATAATTCCGCGACCGCGGAAGAGAGTGCGGCTACCAGTCAGGAATTGTCCGGTCAGGCAGCGATGCTCCAGCAGCTAGTGGGAGGCTTCAGACTTTTAAAAAAATAAGGATATTGATTTTTCACGTTCCCATTGCTTTACCATATGATAAAATAAAGCGACTGATAATCATGGTGAGTATATGAGACAATCGAGAATTTTACCGTTTTACATGGCATATCCGATGCCGCTCTTCTACCAGGAGCAGGATACGGTGACGAGGGATCTGGAATATCTGCAGGAGATGTACCCGACCGAAGCGAAGAAGTATCAGAAAGTGATTGCCGAGATTCTGGATCGGTTAGACTATGAAGGCAGTATGATTTATGACGAATATCCCGATAAGTGGCAGATTTACCGACTGACGCAGGTCGTTTTGGATAAATTGAAGCAGGCCGAGAAAGCGGAGATGCCGCAGCCGGAGCAGGACTGGGACCGTATTACAGAGCTCGTCCAGGTGCTTTTGTGCGGTGAGATTTATAAAAAACGCCATATGAATCAAAACGGGATTTTAAAGTTTTGACCGGGGAATTGAAATTACATGAAGAGAGCGATAATAAAAGGCGTTCTGCTTGGATGTATTTTTGCGCTGGCGCTATTGGTCTTAAGCAGGGTGATGAATCAGGGAAATACGGATATGACGACTGAAATGGGTGAGGCGACTTACCCTGTGGTGTCCATGTATGTGGGCGCGTACAGGGTAGGGAGTCTGCATGGTTATGCCCAGAATATGGAGTGCGCCTATCTGCGGGACAACCTTCAGCCTATCGACGCGGACAGAAAAATAGATGTACGGATGGACACTTATGGGCGGGGAATCGACGCGATTGCCTTTGAGGTGAGAAGCCTTGACGGGGAACGGCTGGTGGAGAGTACGCCGGTGGAAGAATATGAACTGGAAGAGGACAGGATTTCATTTTCGATTACGCTAAAAGATCTGATCGAGGATGATACCGAGTATATGCTGGTTTTTCTCGTAACGCCCGCGAATAGTACGCCGGTCAGGTACTATTCCAGAATTATTTTGAGCGAGTCACTCCATGTCCGCGAGAAACTGGACTATATCACGGATTTCCATGAGCGTACTTTTGACAGGGAAGCGGCGGCGGAACTGACGAAATATCTGGAATCCAATTCTGAGGGGGATAATACCACCTTTCACAGAGTGACGATTCATTCCAGTTTTAATCAGGTGACGTGGGGGGAACTGCCAGTCAGGAGAGTGGCGGAGCCGTGCATTATTATCAGGGAACTGGCGGAGAACACAGGCTCTTTCAATCTGGAATATCTGGTGAATATAAAAAATGGGAAAAAGACAGATTATTACCGGGTAAACGAATTTTACAGAATCCGTTACACGCCGGACCGCATGTATCTGCTTGATTTTGAGCGGACGATGGAGCAGATTTTTGACGAGGAGTCGGATGTCTATGTCAACGATAAAATTGTGCTGGGGATTGCCGGTGAAGAGGTGGAACTGAAGGAGAGCGATGGCGGTAACGTGTTTGCCTTTACTGTGGCGGATAAGCTTTACAGCTACAATGTGACGGACAATAAGCTGGCAAGACTGTTTAGTTTTTATGGCAATACGGAGGAACTGCTGGACGCAAGATGCTCTTACGACAGACATGATATCCGCGTGCTGACGGTGGATGAGACGGGGAATATCCTCTTTCTGGTCTACGGTTATATGAACAGAGGACGGCACGAGGGATGTGTGGGCGTGGCGCTCTATGCCTATAACAGCATGACGAATACTGTGGAGGAGATGGCATATATTCCTTATGACAAGTCCTATGAGCTTTTGAAGACGGATATTGAGAAGCTCGCTTACCTGAGCAGGACGGGTATTTACTATTTTATGTTGGATGGCAGCGTGTATGCGGTGGACGTCCGTACCCTCTCGATTCAGGCAGTAGTGACTGGCTTAAAAGAGGGCGGTTATCATGTGTCAGAGTCCAATAAAATGTTAGTCTGGCAGGAAGGAAGCGATCTTTACGCGGCGAGCGATCTGATTCTGATGAATCTGAACACGCAGAAGCAGACGAAGATCGGGGCGGGAGCAGACGAGTATATTTCCGTCGTGGGATTTATGGAGGAAGACCTGATTTACGGGTTGGCAAGAAAGCGGGATGTCCGGGAGAACAGGACAGGCATTACAACTTTTCCTATGTATTGCCTGAAAATCCAGAGCGACGACGGTAGTGTTTTAAAGACTTACCAAAAAGACAATGTGTATGTGGTGGAGAGCGAGATTAGCGAGAACCAGATTACACTTTCCAGAGTTGTGTACGATGAGGAGAGCGAAAGCTATGTGCCTACCCTCGACGATCAGATTATGAATACGGAGGAAGTCAGGAGCGGCAATAATGTGCTGGGTTTTGTTGTCACCGAAACTTATGAAACCATCTGCCAGATTACGGTAAAGGACGAAATAGACGCCAAAGGCTTAAAGCGCCTGACACCGAAAGAGATTCTGTTTGAGGGGAACCGTTCTGTGGGAGAACTGGGCGACGGACCTTCGGAAGACTTTTTCTACGTTTATGGAAAGAACGGAATAGAAAACCTCTATGTCAATCCCGGCAGGGCGGTTGATCTGGCATACCGCGTAGCGGGCGTGGTAGTGGACGACGACGGGGACTATGTATGGCGCAGGGAAACAAGAAGCACCCGAAATCAGATTATGGCGATTACCGAGGACGAGGTGACGGAGTCTGAAGGTTCGCTTGCGGTCTGCCTCAATACGATTTTAAGATATGAGGGAATTTCCAGAAACACACAGACACGTCTGAATCAGGGGGACACCGTGATGGATATTCTGACAGGCGATCTGCAGGATTATACGATACTGGATTTGTCGGGATGCAGTCTGGATGCGGTGCTGTATTATGTGAATAAGGACATTCCGGTGCTTGCCACACTTGAGGATGGCAATGCGGTACTGATTACAGGCTTTAACGACCTGAACATTGTGGTAATGGATCCGGTAACGGGAACACTGGAAAAGCGGGGTATGAACGATTCTACGGAGTGGCTTGCAGAGAACGGCAACCAGTTCATTTCTTATATCAGAAAAGAGTAGGAACAAAGGAGGCACATATGCGGCAATCAGACATCTCGGTGATCTTTGATATGGACGGCACTATTTTTGATACGGAAAGGCTGGTTCTGGACTGCTGGGAACAAGTTGGCGAAAGGCATGGCATTCCCGGCATCCGGGAAGTGTTCATGCATTGTATCGGCACGAACAATGTGCGCACGCAGGAAATTGTCTATGAGCATTATGGCAATGACTTCCCCTATGAAAAATTTAGAGGAGAAAGCTCTGTACTGTTCCACGAGATTGCGGGCACACAGGGGATTCCCGTGAAGCCCGGCGCCGCGGAGCTGCTGAAATATCTGTCGGAGGAGAAGGTTCCCCTTGGACTTGCCTCATCCACCAGACTTGCCGTTGTCACGCAGGAGCTGCAGGAGGCGGGGCTTTACGACTATTTTCATGTGGTGGTGGGAGGCGACCTGCTAAAGAACAGCAAGCCCGCGCCGGATATTTATATGATGACCTGCAGGCGCATGGGCGCCCTGCCTGAAAATACGTATGCGGTTGAGGATTCTTATAACGGCATCCGCTCAGCGCACAGTGCGTGCCTGCGTCCCATCATGGTGCCGGATCTGATGCCGGCGACGGAGGAGATGCGGAATTTAAGTGTGGCGGTGTTTGAAGACTTATTTCAAGTGAAGGAATATTTTGAGACTATATTAGGATAAATATAAAAATCCCCCTGCAGGTCATCCCTTGCAGGGGGCATATTTTTTACTGCTTTGTTTTTGCAAAGATGCGGCCGCCGTATTTCTGCAGCGCCGTCAACAGCATCATTCCCAGAATCCCGCAAGAGATCACTTCCCCCGCGCCCACGGTCAGACAGTAAAAACCGAGGCACTGAATCAGGGTCCATCCCTCGATCAGCAGACCGTAGCCGTAAATCAGAATAAACGGCACGATAATCGTATTGGCGAGTATCGGGCAGACAGGTGCACACCATTTCCACCTCCGCAGGGCGTAGGTGCCAAGCGCGCCGAGAAGCGTCGCAAGGCTGCCGAAAATAATGTCGGGCAGAGCGCAGCCTGTCAGAATATTGCTTAAAAGGCAGCCGATAAACAGCCCCGGAATGGCGGCGGGCGTAAAGTAGGGTAAGACGGTGAGCGCTTCTGAGAAGCGTACCTGGACAGCGTAGTTAGCGAGCCCGAAGGCATTTGCGATAAAAGTTAATACGATGTAGAGTGCGGCGATCATAGCCGCCTGCGCCATGAAGAGCGCATGAGTGTGGGCGGTTTTGATGGAAACCGCCTGTGTGTTTTGTGTTTTCATATGCAGTTGTCTCCTTTAGTTTTGTTTTAGGTGAGGAAGGTCTCGAACTCACCGTGTATATTTGCCGGAACTCCCGCTTTTATGGAGTTCCAACGTTTCTCAGTATAGCATGATGCTTGGAGAAAAGCAAGATTACTTTACCAGCTTAGTTTTACCAGCACAGATTTACACCAGCTCCCCCGCATGATACCTCGTCACGATCGACTGGATACGCTCCACAGGGTTCAGCAGATCGCTGATGGATGCGTCATGGTTGAGCGTATCGATAATGTAGGCGATATACTTGCTCATATCGCAGTCGATATACCACTCTCTGCCGAGCAGCTCCGGCGTCTGGTAGATCAGGTTCGTGGTGAGTACCCGGCAGATGGTGCCGTCCTCGTAAGCCTTGTCGAACCGATCCAGACCGGCTGTGAAAAGCCCGAAAGTAGAGAAGACGAAAATTTTTCCCGCCTTGCGCTCTTTTAGCGCGGAGGCTACTTCCAGTACGCTCTCGCCGGAGGAGATCATATCGTCTATGATAATCATATCCTTGCCATCTACGTTGCTGCCGAGAAACTCATGGGCGATAATTGGATTCCTGCCGTTTACAATCTGGGTGTAGTCCCGCCTCTTGTAGAACATACCCATATCCAGTCCGAGTACGTTAGCGATATAGATCGCCCTGCTCATGCCACCCTCGTCCGGACTGATCACCATCATGTGATCGCTGTCGATCTGCAGACCCCTTACATGGGTCAAAAGCCCCTTGATAAACTGATAGGCGGGCTGCACTGTCTCGAAACCGTGCAAGGGAATGGCGTTCTGCACGCGGGGGTCGTGGGCGTCGAAGGTGATGATATTGTCCACGCCCATGCTTACCATCTCCTGGAGCGCGAGGGCGCAGTCAAGAGACTCTCTTGCGGAGCGTTTGTGCTGTCTGCTCTCATAAAGGTAAGGCATAATCACGGTGATGCGTCTTGCCTTGCCACCCACCGCTGCTATGATACGCTTTAAATCCTGATAATGGTCGTCGGGGGACATGTGGTTTTCATGCCCACAGAGAGAATAGGTGAGGCTGTAGTTAGCCACATCCACCAGAATGTAGAGGTCCGTGCCGCGCACGGATTCCTTGATAACGCCTTTTCCTTCCCCGGAACCGAACCTCGGGACGTCGGCGCTAAGAATATAGGTATTGCGCTGATAACCGGAGAATGCAAGGGAATCTTTGTGCTCGCTCTCGCGCTCCGTGCGCCATTTCACCAGATAGTAATCAACCTTTTCACCAAGTTTGCGGCAGCCTTTCAGGGGAATCATCCCCAGAGAGCCGACAGGTATGGTCTCCAGATTTCGTTTCTCCTCGCGTCTGTTCATAGAAAGAATCCTCACTTTCTGTTCTGCTGCCTCTTCTGGTACATGCGAATGTCCGCTCCTGTGAGCTTACAGACTTCAAAATTACTTGTAATACGGGAAAAAATGCGGTCAGAATATCTGTCCTGCAATTCTCGGAGAGAAAGGTTTGTGGAAATGACAGTTGCCTTTCTTCCTATATGTCTCTCGTTTAGGAGCGAAAAGAGCTGGGACGCGGTGAACTGGTTTGTCAGCTCTGTCCCCAGATCGTCAATAATAAGCAGGTCGCACTGATAGAGATCAGAGTAAGTGTTTTGCCGCTCCTCCCTGCTTTTGGTGTCAAAGGAGGTGCTTGACAGCAGATCAAAGAGACCCGTTGCTCCAAAATAGATCACAGAATGTCCCCGATCCATTAATTCCTTTGCCACACAGCCGGAAAGAAATGATTTTCCCGTACCCACTGTACCATAAAAAAAGAGATTGTGGTAGTCGGAATCAAAATTTTTGATAAAATTCTTGCAGTTTTCTACCGCTTTTTCAAAATGTAAGAGATCTTCTCCACTGTGATATTCGTATGACAAAAGAGAAAAATTGTTATTTGCAAGTATTTCCTGAAGGCCTGACTGTTCGTAGAGAAGAGATATTTCAGCCTGTCTTAGGCAATGGCATTTTTCCCGGTCAATATAGCCGGTGTCCCTGCAGTCGGGGCAGGAATAGATTGGCTCCAGATAATCAGCAGAAAGCCCCGACTCTGTCAGAAGCTGTTTTTTCTGTTTTTTTAAATCGGCAAGACTTTTCCGCAGCTTTTCGAGGGCAGCCTCATCGCCAAACAGCAGTTTTTTTCCCTGAGCAACGGAGAGTGAGGCAGTCTCATCCTCCAGTTCCCGGTATTTGGGGAGATGCTCATATACATAGTCCCGCCTCCGCTGCATTTCCAGACGGCTCTGCCGCTGCTTTTCTTCATATTGTCGGAAAATCCGGTCGTACTGCGTATTTGTAAGTGGCACGGGCGCCTCCTTGTCAATTGCTTAAAATTTCTTTTTCAAGAGCATCAAAATCATATTCGTTTTGTGTAAATTGATTAAACTTATTCGTGGATGCTGCGGGACGGTTTGTCCTGTTCCGACGGTGGTTTTCGTCCAAGGATTTGATATCGCCTTTGTGGTGTACCCCAGCCTTGTACCAGTTTGTCAGAATACTGTCCGCGTACTCAAAGCGGTGGCTGTCCGTAGCGAGGACGGTCCTCTCACATGCCGTAAGAATCACGTCGCTTTCAAAACCGTAGAATTTACGCCAGCGGTCAATATATGCCACCTCCGTCTCTGTGGGAAGATTGTTTTTCCCGAGAGCACGCATGATCTCGTAGACTGTCTTGTCGTATTTCCCCGCTAGCGCAGCCGCCTGTTTCTGGGTCGTAATGCCCTGTTCTGCCCAGCTGATAGCCACTTTTTCTATGTAGCGCAGATCCCGCTTGCCGCGGTCAACGCAGTACTGGATCAGGTAATCGGTCAGATCCTCGGAAAATCCGAGCTTATCCATAATAAAAAAGATAGTCTGCATGTCGTTTGGGCTCAGAGGTTTTTTCAGATACTGCTCCGCTACAAAGAGAAGCCTTGCAGTATTTTCATCCGCCTTAAAATCGCGAAGCTGATCCGCCGTGTAAATCGGCTTTTCCAATGGGAGCTGCGGCTGTTCGTGAGGAGCCGTGTTCACAAAAGGATAAGTGACTGCGGTATTCACGGAAGGATTGGCGATCGCACTGGAATCCAGCAGGTGAATGCCGGTTATATTTTTGTGGCTGTCATAGTCAAGAAAAAGAAGACGCTTTTTTTCCCAATATGTTAGGGCGCGCTTCACGTCTTTTTCCGTGTAGTTGAATTTATCGGCGATATCGCCTATGCTTGTGTCGAGTCTGGCGTTTACCGTGCGGAGCAGATACAGGTAGATCTTTAGCTGTGCGTCGTTTGCATCCGCCATGTACTCATCAATGAAACGGTTTGAAATAACCGTAGAATCTGTATAGTTGTTTTGGTAGATTGTCAAAAACCCCATTTTACACCCCTATATTTTAGAAAACTGATGCCGCGTGGGCAGACAGAAATACGCCATTCGCTGCGTGCAGTTATGAGTATAGCATTTGTCCGGGGGAAAAGAAATGGGCAATCTGTAACAAACGGATAAGCGTTTATAAATAAGGCGGCGATTTTCAATTTGTGGATATTGTGGACAACATGGGAAAACATTATGAAACCGCATACCGCCTTCCACAAAAATATCCACAGAAAAAACGGATTGTCTCAGGTTCTTTTCTGTGGATATTGTGAATAATTATTTCTGTAACAGGTTTTCACCGACTTTTACAACATCGCCCGCACCCATAGTTATCAACAAATCATCCTTTGTGCAATTTTTCAGGAGATAATTTTCTATTGCCTCAAAGGTTGGGAAGTAGTGGCAGGAGTGTCCGAGCGACCGGATTTTTTCCTGCAGGGTTTCGGAGCTGATGCCCAGCGTATCCTTTTCTCTGGCAGCGTAGATGTCTGCCAGAATGATCTCGTCGGCAAGGGAGAGGGCGGATGCAAATTCCTCCAAAAAGGCTTTGGTCCGTGTGTAAGTGTGGGGCTGGAACACGCACCAGAGCCGTCTGTGGGGGTACTGCGCGGCAGCGCTTAAGGTGGCGCGGATCTCCGTGGGATGATGGGCGTAGTCGTCGATGATGTTGACGCCGTTTACCTGCCCCTTGTACTCAAAGCGTCTGTCTGTCCCGGTGAAGGCAGCCAGTCCCGCATGGATCACTTCATCCGAAAGTCCGAGCAGATCTGCCAGAGCGATGGCAGCGAGGGCGTTCAAAATATTGTGGTCTCCGTGTACCCGCAGGGAAAATTTTCGCTCTCCGCCGTTCTGACGGGACAGGATAAAAGAAGGAAAGCCGGATTCGTCGTAGGTGACCTGTGACGCGGTATAGTCTGAGCCGGAGGAAAGACCGTAAGTAATGACCTTGCAGGACAGCCCTTCCGTAAGTTCTTCACACCGTTCAATATCGCCGTTGATAATAAGGGTGCCATCTGCCGGCAGGAGCTGTGCAAACCGATGGAAGGAATTTCGGATATCAGCAAGATCCTTAAAGAAATCCAGATGGTCTTCTTCTATATTAAGGATGATTCCGATTTTCGGGAAGAAACTTAAAAAGCTGTTTGTGTACTCGCATGCCTCCGTGACAAAGAGTTCGGACGCACCCACTCTGATATTGCCGCCGATGGGACGGTAGATGCCGCCAATGGAGAGGGTGGGATCGGCTTCCGCGCTCAAAAGAATCTGGGAAATCATGGAAGTCGTAGTCGTTTTCCCGTGGGTGCCGCTTACGGCGACAGGCGTCTCATAGTTTTTCATCATCTGTCCCAAAAGCTCCGCACGGGTCAGCATAGGAATGTTTAACTTATGTGCGGCAAGCAATTCGGGATTATCGCTTTTAATGGCGGCGGTATAGACGACCAAATCAATGTCTTTGGTGAGATTTTCTTTTTTCTGTCCGTAAAATACGTTTACACCGCGGTCTTCCAGCATACGGGTCAGATCGGAAGGGGCACGGTCGGAACCCGATACCGTAAAGCCCTCCGAGAGAAGGATCTCCGCGAGACCGCTCATACTGATACCGCCGATTCCGATGAAGTAGATGCGGATCGGTTTGTGAAAATCAATCTGGTACATGGGGTATCTCCCTTTTACAGTTTTTACTAGTATTATACTCATTTCATGGGAAAAAACCAATATAAAGTTAAGAAATGCTAAAAAACAGGTTAATATGTAAAAATTAACAAAGACGTTGAAAAAAGAAATAAAATATTGTATATTATTAATATATCGAAAGGACTAAGAACAGAGAATTCTTGTAAATTGTATTCAGTTTTTAGTCAGCTTGTGGTATACTTTACATATGGATATGTTTTTGTGATAGATATGGACAGATATGAAAAATATAATAAAAAGAAATAAGAGGTGATAAAGATGGTAAAGAAAGAAATGATTGCCATGCTTTTAGCTGGCGGTCAGGGAAGCAGATTGGGAGTGCTCACGTCAAAGGTGGCCAAGCCTGCGGTGTCCTTTGGAAGTAAGTATCGGATTATCGATTTCCCGCTCAGTAACTGCATTAATTCAGGCGTTGACACGGTAGGTGTGCTGACGCAGTATCAGCCTCTCAGGCTGAACACACATATCGGTATCGGCATACCTTGGGATCTCGACAGGAATATCGGCGGCGTTACGGTTCTGCCGCCTTATGAAAAGAGTGCGAACAGCGAATGGTATACCGGAACGGCGAATGCGATATATCAGAATATCGCCTACATGGAAACCTATGATCCTGATTATGTGCTGATTCTTTCAGGGGATCATATCTATAAGATGGATTATGAAGTTATGCTTGATTTCCACAAGCAGAATGGTGCGGAAGTGACCATTGCGGTTATGCCGGTTCCGATGGAAGAGGCGAAGCGCTTCGGTATTATGATTACTGATGAGAGCCGCAGGATTACGGACTTCGAAGAGAAACCCGCGAACCCGCGCAGCAATCTGGCGTCCATGGGTATTTATATCTTTAACTGGAAGACGTTAAAAGAGGCGCTTCTCGCCAATTCGGAACAGCCGGGACTGGATTTCGGTAAACATCTGATTCCTTACTGCCATAAGAAAGGCGCACCTCTTTATGCCTATGAGTTTAATGGATACTGGAAGGATGTGGGAACGCTTCACTCTTTCTGGGAAGCGAATATGGAGCTGATCGACATTGTGCCCGAGTTTAACCTCTATGAGGAGTACTGGAAGATCTACACGAAGAGCGAGATTCTGCCGCCTCAGTATCTGTCCTCAGACAGCGTGGTAGAGAAGAGCATTATCGGTGAGGGCTGCGAAATCTGTGGACAGGTTTACAATTCCGTGATCGGATGCGGCGTTACCGTCGGAGCGGGTACGGTGATCCGGGACTCCATCGTTATGAACCAGACCCAGATCGGTGAAAACTGTGAGCTTTACAAAGCAGTTGTCGCAGAGAATGTAGAGATTCAGGACAATGTTAAGTTGGGCGTCGGGGATCCCGTTCCCAATGAGACAGACCCGGGCATCTACGACCACGAGCTGGTGACGGTGGGCGAAAAGAGCGTGATCCCGAGAGGGGTAAGCGTAGGGAAAAATTCGGTTGTATTCGGTGTGACCACGCATGATGATTATCCGAATGCATATCTTCCCAGTGGTAAAACTTTGATTAAGGCAGGTGATAAATCGTGAGAGCAATCGGAATTATCTTAGCAGGTGGTAATAATCACAGGATCAGGCAGTTGACCCAGAAGCGCGCGGTCTGTGCGATGCCTATAGCGGGCAGCTACAGAAGTATTGACTTTGCGCTCAGCAATATGTCTAATTCCCACATCAATAAAGTGGCTGTGCTTACGCAGTATAACGCGGGCAGTCTGAACGAGCATTTGAGCTCATCCAAGTGGTGGGATTTCGGACGTAAGCAGGGCGGACTGTTTGTGGAAACGCCTGCGGTGACGGCGGAGAGCAATGCCTGGTACAGAGGTACGGCGGATGCGATTGCGCAGAATCTGTCTTTCTTAAAGAACAGCCATGAGCCATATGTAGTGATTGTTTCCGGCGACTGTGTTTATAAGATGGATTACAATAAGCTTCTTGAGTATCATATCGAGAAGAAGGCGGATATTACTGTAGTCTGCAAGGACCTGTCTCCGAATGCTAATGTGGAGCGTTTCGGTACGCTGAAGATGAACGAGGACAGCCGCATTGAGGAATTTGAGGAGAAACCGGTAGTGGCGAAGTCCAACACCATTTCCTGCGGTATCTATGTAGTCAGAAGAAGAATGCTGATCGAGATGATCGAGAAGTGCCGGGAAGAGGATCGTTATGATTTTGTAAAAGATATTCTGATCCGCTACAAGAACCAGAAGAGGATTTACGGTTATAAGCTGAAGGACTACTGGAGTAATATTGCTACCGTGGAAGACTATTTCAGAACTAACATGGATTTCCTGAAACCGGAAATCAGAGATTACTTTTTTAAGCAATACCCGGATGTTTATTCCAAAGTGGACGATCTGCCGCCCGCGAAGTATAATGTGGGCGCCAAGATTAAAAACAGCCTGATTTCCAGCGGCTGTATTGTCAATGGTACGGTGGAGGATTCCGTAATCTTTAAGGAAACCTATATCGGAAGTAACTGTTATATTAAAAATTCCATCATTTTGAATGATGTGTATATCGGCGATAACACACATATTGAAAACTGCATTGTAGAGAGCAGGGGAACGATCCGAGCGAATTCCTACCATAAGGGAGAGGAAGGGATAGAGATCGTGGTGGAACATAATGACAGATATTCACTTTGACCAAACGGCAGATTTGTGTTATGATAGGCAGGATATGTGTTGACAGGGATGAGGGGTGATTGCTAAGAAGGTGTAAGTTGTCTGTAATAGGGGCATAATCTAGGTAAATGTTATTTATAACTATTCAGCACAGGTCGAAGCATTTACTGCTGAGACCGTAAGCACATGATAAAAATGTGCAAAATTCCATCGTCAAAGACGATTTGGAATGAATTTTGCACTGAAACTGTGAAGGTACTGAACAGTTATGTTTATTACAAGCTACGTGGCTTGATGAGTATGACTTGTGTAGAAAGCTTGTGAAAACCGGTAGATTCCGAACCGGTATCATATGATAAGGAGGCTGAGCTTCATGAGAATTACTGATGTCCGCGTGCGTAAAATGACTCAAGACAGCAAGATGAAGGCAATCGTCTCGATCACGATTGACGATGAATTTGTGGTACATGACATTAAAGTAATTGAAGGCGAAAAAGGGTTGTTCATAGCTATGCCGAGTAAGAAGGCATCGGACGGCGAGTACCGCGATATTGCGCATCCGATTAATTCCGAGACCCGGGACAGAATTCAGAGAATTATTCTGGAAAGCTATGAGAAAGCGCTTTTAGAACCGAATAGTGAGTAAACGTATATGCGATGATGCGATGGGAAAGGGACGCGGGAGCGTCTCTTTCTTTTTGGGAAAAGAGTTATCTATATTTACTAAAATTAGGTCTTGACTTTTGTGGTTTATCACCGTATACTAGGACACAGATAAAATTATACATGTATACGATTATACAAAAAAAGAGACAAAGGCGTTTCTTTCGGAGGGATTCGAAGGAAGCGCCTTCACTATTATGTGCAGGATGGCATAGGGAAGTCTATGGTTGACGCGGCCGCGGCGGGTGGGGCGAAAGAGGGAATGGATATGATTAAACTGGAGAATATCAACAAATATTTTGGGGAGCTGCATGTGCTCAAGGATGTGAACCTGGAAGTAAAGGAAGGGGAAAAGCTGGTGATTATCGGCCCGTCCGGCTCCGGCAAATCTACCACTGTACGGTGCATGAATTTTCTGGAGGAGCCGAGCGGCGGGCATGTGTACATAGACGGGGAAGAACTGACACACAGGAATAAGACACAGCTTGTCCGCAGGACGACGTCCATGGTGTTTCAGCAGTTTAATCTGTATCCGCATATGTCGGTGTTAAAGAATCTGACGCTTGCTCCCATGAAGCTGCATCACAAGAGCAGGGCGGAGGCGGAGGAGCTGGCATACCACTATCTGGATGTGGTGGGACTGCGGGAGAAGGCGCATGTCTATCCAACCACACTCTCCGGCGGGCAGCAGCAGAGAATCGCCATTGCCAGGGCGCTCTGTATGCAGTCGAAAATTATTTTATTCGATGAGCCGACTTCGGCGTTAGACCCGGAGACGATTCAGGAAGTTTTGGATGTTATGATTAAACTAGCGAAAGAGAATATTACGATGGTGGTGGTCACCCATGAGATGGGCTTTGCCAGGCAGGTGGCGGACCGGGTGGTCTTTATGGCGGACGGGCAGATTCTGGAGGAGGGAACGCCGGATGAATTTTTCGAAAATCCCCAGAATGAGAGATTGAAAACATTTTTGGGAAAAATCATTCGGAAGTGAGAGGAGGAGCGATTGAAAAATAAGTCTGATGACCTTATTTTTCAACCTGGAATTTGCTATAGGAGCGTCGCAAATTCCTATGATCGCAGAGCAAAATTGAATATTTTGCCCGCGTTCCTCGGCAAAAGACGCTTCGGAAAAGAGGAGAGATTATGAAAAAGAAAGTATTGGCTGTAGTAGTAGGTATGACAATGGCAATGATGACCCTGACGGGCTGTGGTGCGGAAAAGACGGCGGGGGCAGCGGAACCGGCGGCATCTTCCGAATCAGTGGCGGCGGAGGAGACGGAGAGCGGCGCGGCGGCGGATGCAGCGGCTGACGGCATGTCCACAGACGTGCAGGCGATTATCGACAGGGGCGTGCTCCGGGTGGGCGTAAAAAATGCGGTGATCGGCTTCGGCTTTCAGGATGAGCTGACGGGCGAGTATTCCGGCATGGAGATTTCCCTGGCGGAGAAGATCGCGGAGAGCTTGGGTGTGGACGTGGAGTTTACGACGGTGACGGCGGCGACGAGAACGGAGCTTCTGGATTCCGGTGATATCGACTGTGTGCTGGCGACTTTTACGATCACGGATGAGCGGAAGCAGAGCTGGGATTTCTCCACACCTTATTATACGGATTATGTGACGGTTCTGGTACAGAAAGATTCGGGCATTGCCGGACTTGCTGATCTGAAGGATAAAAAGGTGGGCGTATCCTCGGGTTCTACTTCGGCGAGAAGTCTTGTGGCGGCTATGGTTGAGAATGGCGTGATGAGCGGCGATGGTTTTGATGCGAAGACTTTCGATCCGGCGACGTGGACGGACGGAATCAGCTTTGCACAGTACGACGATTATCCGACAATCTCCACTGCTTTGAGTGCGGGAGAGGTGGATGCTTTCTGCGTGGATAAATCCATTCTGGCGGTTTATCACACGGACGACCGTACTTACATCGACGAGAAGTTTGCGCCGCAGGAGTACGGTGTGGCAACGAAGAAAGATTCCGGATTCAGTGCCTATGTGGATGAGCTGGTGACGGGGTGGTTATCCGACGGCACCATTGATGGACTGATTGCGGAGAACGGAATCGAATAACAATGCGAAAAGAATTTCCAAAGACGTCCCGCCATTGGACAGGAACAAAGTCAGCAAAGCTGACTTGGAAATTCTATGTTTCGCATGAGAGAATGCCAAAAGACGGCATTTTCTGCGCCGAAAGAATATAGATAAAGTAAAGGGAGAATATCATGGCGGGATTGTTTTCGGCAAATGCTTGGAATAAAGTGTGGATTTACAGGGGCACCTTTTTGATGGGGCTTAGGAATACTGTGTTTTCGGCGGGATTCGGCCTGCTGCTCTCCCTGTGCATTGGGGTTGTACTGGGTCTGTTTGCCACCAGCGGGAAAAAACCGCTGGCGGCGATAGCCAGAGTTTATGTGGAGGTTGTGCAGAATACGCCCCTGCTTTTACAGATGTGCTTTCTCTACTATGCGCTGGCGTTTTCCGGGCACGGGCTGGGAATTTTGCTGACGGGCGTGCTGGCCCTCGGCATTTACCATGGCGCGTATGTGGCGGAGGTAGTGCGTGCCGGGATTGAGGCCGTTCCCAAGGGCCAGTTTGAGGCGGCTTTCTCTCAGGGATTCGGTTACCTGGGGAGAATGTATTACATTATACTGCCGCAGAGCATCAAGGTGATTCTGCCGCCTATGGTGAATCAGGTGGTCAATATATTTAAAAACACTTCCTGCCTGTATATAGTGGGTGGTGCGGATCTGATTTCCACGACCTACAGCTTTGTAACCGGGGAGAGTACAGGCGGTGCCTATGCACCTGCGTATCTCATTAGCGGCCTGCTGTTCTTTGTGGTCTGTTGTCCGCTTTCCTCTCTGGCAAGTATGTGGGAGATTTCATTGAAAAAGCGGGAGGATCGCAGCGGTAAAACAAATCGGAGAGAAACAGCCCGGTCCAGGACTTTGCGCTCGCTGCAAAGTCCGTGAGAATGTGTGAATTGGACTACGAGAATCTGGTCTACACTTCGTTTCGGTCGTTGCCAAGTAAGCGCCACTGGCACTTGGCAACCTCGCCGCAGGCGATTTGGAATGGCAGATTCTGAGACAGAGAAGCCGCAGGCTGAACTGTCACAAATCGGAAAGGGTGGCGTAATCTATGGAGACAATCAGAGGAAGTCTGGCGATCATAACGAACGGTGCGGTTTTGCTGTATCTGTTAAAGGGCGTGGCGTTTACGGTTATCATTTCCCTGATGGCTGTGGTAATCGGTCTGGTTTTCGGTTCTGTGCTGGCGCTTTTGAGGAATTATTGTAACAGTAAAAAAACGCGGATTTTTAAATGGATGGCGGTGGCTTACATAGAGATATTCCGAAATACACCGCTGCTTTTGTGGATTTTTGTCTGCCTGGTATTCTGCCCCTGTCCGGAATTTCTGGGGCGGAAAATGTGGGGACTCTCCTCGGCGGAGGTGAAATTACTGTTCAAGACGGCGGTGGCGCTTATCCTGTTCACTTCTTCGGTGATTGCCGAGATTGTCAGAGGAGGCTTAAACTCCGTGGCGGAGGGACAGTTTGAGGCGGGGCACTCTCAGGGCTTCGGAACGTTACAGATCATGGTTTATATCGTACTGCCGCAGGCTTACAGGAATATTGTGCCTACCCTTTTGAGTCAGGTGATTACCACGATCAAGGATTCGTCCTACCTGGCGAATGTGGCGACGATTGAGCTGATGGCGCGAGTGAAGAAGATATTAAGCTCGGCGCAGAAATACAATGGAATGGGGACGGTCAATGTGTCGGATGTGTTTGTGCTTTTCGGGTTTGCGTGTCTGATTTACTTTGCAATTAATTTCACGATTTCCTTTATGGTCAGAAATATGCAGAGGAAGCGGAGGCGGGCGGTGCCGGTTGGAGTAGTGTGAGAAATGCGAAAAGTGCTTCTAAAGACTTCTCGCCATAGGACGGAGACCAAAGTCAGCAAGCTGACTTGGAAGTACTAAGTTCCGCATAAGAGAATGCCTGTGATTTGCGTCACAGCGAAGCTGTGGCATGGAGGTTAGAGTGCCGTTTTTGAAAAAAGGGCAGGCGGGAAGTGCGGAAACGACGAGGAGAGATAGAATGAAACAGTATGTGATCACGATTTCAAGGCAGTTTGGCAGTATGGGGCGGACAATTGCAAAACAGATGGCGGAAGAGCTGAATATCGACTTTTATGACAGAGACATTGTGGAGGAAACAGCAAAACGGATGGGGCTTCCCGTATCCACGGTCAGCGCGACGGAGGAAAACGCCAATTCCAAATATTTTAAAAGACAGTATCCGCTGGGAATGGGCGTCTCGAACATGCAGGACGAGATTTTCGGCATCCAGAGAAATATCATAGAGGATCTGGCGAAGAAGGAATCCTGTATCATCGTGGGACGGTGCGCGGAGTCCATTCTGGCGGACGTTGAAAATCGGCTGAACGTATATATCTATGCGCCTTTCGAGAGGCGCTTGAAAAATTGTACAGAGATATTGAAAATGGAAGAAAAGGTGGCAAGAAAAATGATTCGGGAGGTGGATCGTTCAAGAGAATTGTATCACAGAAGATACTGCCCGGAGTATACGGATGTTTTTTCCAATCGAGATATGATGGTTGATTCAAGCCGCTTTGGGATAGAGAGAACGGCGCAGATTCTGGCAGGTCTTGCGCGAAATATGTTTGAAGAGTAAGGAAGAAAGAAGGTAAGCATGGAGGACAGAATGCGGCAGTTAGATCTTTTAAAGCACACGGACACCGTCAATGAGCTGCTCGCGCGCTACGGCGTGAAGTTCGGCATTTATAAAAATAACGAATTTAAAGAACAGCTTTTTCCGTTTGACGCCATTCCGCGCATTATTGCGCACGAGGAATTTCTATTTTTGGAGCGGGGCCTAAAGCAGCGCGTCATGGCGCTCAATCTCTTTATCAAAGATATTTACAGCAAAAAACAGATTGTGAAAGATGGGATTGTGCCGGAAGATTTCATTTTTGCCTCGAGCGGCTATATGGCGGAGTGTGAGAATGCGATGCCACCGAGGGGCATTTATGCACATATTTCCGGAATTGATCTGGTCAAGGGAAAGGATGGGAAATGGTACATTCTGGAGGACAATCTGCGGGTGCCCTCCGGGGCGTCTTATCCGATGATTGCCAGGGAGCTTTGCAGGAGAAGCTCGCCCGACACCTTTCACGACAATCATCTGGAGGACAACAGGAATTACGCCGGGCTGCTGCGCCACACAATGGACTATGTGAATACCGGCGGACATACGGTGATACTTACGCCGGGGCGGTACAATGCGGCCTACTTTGAGCACTCTTATCTGGCGGAGAAGACAGGGGCGCATCTGGTGAACGGGGCGGAGCTGCGGGTAAAGAATGACAGGCTTTATTATGTGTCGGTGGACGGGAGCCTTGAGCCTGTGGGCGCGGTGTACCGGCGGATATCGGACGATTATCTCGATCCCATGAATTTCAGGCCGGATTCGCTGATCGGCATTCCTCATATTTACGATGTGTTCCGAAAGGGAAATGTGGCGCTTCTTAACGCGCCGGGCAACGGTGTGGCGGACGACAAGGGCATCTATTACTTTGTACCGAAGATGATCCGCTATTATCTGGACGAGGAACCGGTTCTTTCAAACGCGCCGACTTATCTTCCCTTTTACGAGGAGGATATGCGGTATGTGCTGGAGAACTTTGACAGGCTGGTGTTAAAGGACGTGGCGGAGGCCGGGGGCTACGGCGTGGTTTTTGGCAGTAGCATGTCAAAGGAGCAGAAAGAGGATTTTATTGCGCTGCTTAAGCGGGAACCCAGGCGGTTCATCGCGCAGGAAGTGATTGACTTTCAGGATCTGGATATTATGGACGACTGTTTTGTAGTTCCGAGAAAGGCGGATCTGCGGGCCTTTGTGCTGATGGCGGAGGAACCGCTTGTGTGGAAGAGCGGCCTTACAAGATTTTCCAGAAACCCGGACTCGTTTATTGTCAATTCATCGCAGGGAGGAGGTTTTAAGGACACATGGGTATTATCTCAGTAGAACAGGCGGACAGATTATATTGGCTGGGAAGATATACGGAGAGGGTTTACACGACGCTGCGCATTTTTTACAGGAGCTTTGACACCATGATTGACGAGATCACGGACAGCTACCGGGAATTTTGCGAAATGGTGGATATTCCGGATATTTACGGCGACAAAAATACGTTTTTAAAGAAGTATCCTTTTGACGGGGACAATCCGGATTCCATTGTCAGTAATTTAAACAGGGCTTATGACAACGCGATTGTCCTGCGGGAGAGCATCGGTTCGGAGACGCTGTCTTATATACAGCTTGCTCTTTATGAGATGAATAAGGCGGGAGAGAGCAGGGCGCCGCTCATAGAACTGCAGCACGCGCTGGATGATCTGATGGCGTTTTGGGGGACGGCGGACGATCAGATCGACGCAGAGCAGATCAGAAATATCATCAAAGCCGGAAAACGGATCGAGCGTATTGACCTTTACGCAAGACTCGGCATGAAGCGGGAGGCGCTGGAGAGAGAGGTGCACCGCATGATCCCCCGGGTGGAACGGTGTGGTTTGGAGTATGATCCCAAGAGGCTGGAATCTCTCAAAATGCTTGTGGGAGAGCCGGAACTGAACTATTACAGAATTGTGAGGGAAGTGGAGGCGGTTCTGTGAAAAAACTGACGTTTGACTATTACATGCAGATTGATTATTCGGAGACGGTTTCCTCCTGTCATTTTACAATCAAGTGTCTGCCGAAGGAGACGCTGCGGCAGCGGGCGGAGAACGTAAAGGTGCTGTTATCGCCTGACGTGCCCTACAGTATGGGAAGGGACTCTTTTGGAAATGCCCAGATTTACGGATGGGATGACGTGGCGCACACCACCTTTTCCTTCCGGATTACGGGTGACGTGTACACGGGATTGGATCGCCGGGAGGAGCAAATTGATGAGGATATGCTGGCCGTTTTTCGACATCCTCACGGGTTGAATAGGGCGGGAGAGGGACTTTTTGCCTATCACGAAAAGCTGGCAGGGGAGCTTCCGGCGGACGCTTATGAAAGGGCTCTTTTTCTGATGCACAGGCTGCACGAGGATTTTGTCTATGAAAAGGGATGTACGGATGTGGGAACCACGGCGGCGGAAGCTTGGGAGCTGGGGCGCGGCGTGTGCCAGGACTATGCGCATATTTTGATTGCTCTGCTGCATATGGTGGGGATTCCAGCCAGATATGTGACGGGGATGATTTCCGGTGAGGGAGCCAGTCATGCATGGGTTGAGATTGCGAAAGACGGCTTTTGGTATGGCATTGATCCCACCAACGATATCCCTGTGGGGGACGACTACATTAAAATCGGCGTGGGGAGAGACGCTGCAGACTGCCTGATTAACCGGGGGATTATGCACGGTGGCGGGAGTCAGACGCAGACAGTCAGGGTTTCGGTAAATGAGGAGAGGAAAGATTGAAAAATCACACTGATGTGCTGATTTTTCAATCGGAAATTTTTGCAGAAGCGACACAAATTTCTTTGATCGCAGAGCAGAATCTGAAATTCTGCTCGCGTTCCTCAGCGCAGAACGCTTCGGAATGAGGTGAAACATGATTACAACAGTCGCGTCTATGGCGCTGCCTGTAGACGAGGAATTGAAGATACAGAAAAACCGTATAGAACCTGAAAATGATACCGGATCAAAAAAACGGATCAGCGTGGTGACGGGAATCCACGGGGACGAGCTGGAGGGACAGTATGTGTGTTTTGAACTGATCCGGCGCATCAAGGAGCAAAAGGAGAACCTGAAAGGGATCGTGGATATTTATCCAGCTATGAACCCGCTGGGGATTGACTCCATCACCCGCGGGATTCCGGCGTTTGAGATGGATATGAACCGGCTGTTCCCGGGGGATATCGAGGGAAACATGACGGAGTATCTGGCGGCTCGCATTATGGAAGATCTGACAGGCTCCGAGGTTGTGCTGGATATTCATGCCAGCAATATTTATCTGACGGAGATTCCGCAGATTCGAGTTAACGCCGTGCATGAGGAGCAGCTTATTCCGCTGGCAAAGGAGGCCAATGTGGATTTTGTCTGGGTGCACGGGGCGAGTACGGTGCTGGAATCGACGCTGGCCTACAGCTTAAACAGCATCGGAACACCCACCCTCGTAGTGGAGATGGGTGTGGGAATGCGGATTACGAAGTCGTATGGGGATCAGATGGTGGACGGCATTTTCAATCTGATGAAGAAGCTTGGCATATGGGAGGGGAAGACGGCAGCGGTGAGGCAGCCAATCATTTCCCGCAACCCGAAGGATGTGGCTTATTTGAACGCGGCTACCGGCGGCCTTTTCGTGCCTGCGGTCAGGCACGGGGCACAGCTTAAGGAAGGGGAGCTGATCGGGCGGATCATCAACCCGCTTTCCGGCGGTGTGCGGGACGAGGTGAGGGCGCCGATGGACGGCATGTTATTCACGATACGGGAGTACCCGATTGTGGACGAGGGGTCGTTGGTGGGGCGGCTGCTTCGAACATTGTGAGTTCGGATGCCGGAGGTGGAGCAAGCGTTAAATTACAGCAGTACACGCAAGGAAAATGCAGGGGATGATTTGGGGATGACGGAAGGCAGCAGGAAAATATGTCAGACTCGTTTGGAAGGTTAAATGCATATGAAAAAAAATACGATATATGAAATACAGGGTTTGTACCGGGACAACTTCCGCGTGACGGGCTACGAGTTCGGGGAGGGGGAGGAAGCGGTCTGCATTGTGGGCAGTATGCGCGGCAATGAAGTGCAGCAGCTTTACTGCTGTTCACGGCTCGTAAAAAAACTGAAAGGTATGGAGGAAGAGGGGAAGCTCACGCCGGGGAAAAAGATTCTGGTGATCCCCTGCGTTAATCCCTATTCCGTGAATATACAGAAGCGTTTCTGGACGGTGGACAATACGGATATCAATCGGATGTTTCCCGGATATGATCTGGGGGAGACGACCCAGCGCATTGCGGACGGCGTGTTTCGTGTGATTTCCGCCTATCGCTTTGGCATACAGTTTACATCCTTTTATATGCCCGGTGAGTTTATGCCCCATGTGCGCATGATGGATTCAGGGCTTGAGGACACGGAGCTGGCGAAGCAGTTCGGTATGCCCTATGTGGTCTTGCGGAAAGTGCGGCCGTATGATACGACCACTTTAAACTATAACTGGCAGATCTGGGAAACGCAGGCTTTCAGCATGTACACGAACACCACAACCAGAATTGACAGGAAAAGTGCGAAGGAAGCCGAGCGGGGGATTTTGACGTTTCTGCATAAGCAGGGGATTGCGCAATACCATGGACACGACGGGTATCTCTCGCAGATTGTGAAAGATGTGGATATGGTCTCCGTCAGGACAGGAAAGGCCGGGTTGTTTGAACCTGCCGTCTCCGTGGGGGAAGAGGTGGGGCGGGGAAGGATTCTGGCGCGCATCATCGACACTTACGAGGGGGAGGTCATAGAGGAACTGACGGCTCCCGTGGACGGCATTGTGTTTTTTATGCACGGGGAACCGCTCACCTATGCGGATACGGCAGTGTTTAAACTGGTGGTGCGGGAGGAGTAGATTTGAAACATCTTATCATTTTCCGGAAAAGAGCACGATTGATGATTGACTGTCTGCCCTATAAAGATTACTATAATAATAGAACTTGTTGATGAATTGATTATACATTGAAAGGTTGTGAGTCTATGAATATGACAGAGGTTGCGAGGCTGCTTCTGGGTTTACGCGCTGCCGGATGGACCGAAAAGGAAATCAATGATTTTGTGCTTTATATTGAGTCTGGGGACGAGCAGTATAAGCCTACTCCTAAAAATGGAAAAGGGGAAGTTTAGGCGTGAACCTGACATCATTTACAAGATCAATGAATAGATAAGTAAGCAAAAGGCAACCGATGCGCATAAAACAGTCGGCTGCTTTTTTTGATGCCCGGGTTTCTTGCAAGAGCAGGGAAATACTGATAGAATATATAAACGGGAAAAATTGACAGAATAGAGAAGTGAGGAAGCTATGTATATCATCGTAGGATTGGGAAATCCGGATAAAAAATATATGAATACGAGACACAACATCGGCTTTGACGTGATCGACGCGATCGCGGAGAAGAACGATATTGTAGTAGGTGAAAAAAAGCACAAGGCGGTCATCGGTAAAGGCATCGTGGCGGGGCAGAAGGCGGTGCTGGTAAAGCCGCTCACTTACATGAATTTGAGTGGTGAGAGTGTACGAAGTGTCATAGACTTTTATAAGGTGGACGAGAAGAGTGAGCTGATTGTGATTTCGGACGACGTGAGCCTTGACATGGGGCAGATTCGCATCCGCAAGCGGGGCAGCGACGGAGGACACAATGGTCTGAAAAATATTATCATGCATCTGGGGCACGACGAGTTTATCCGGGTGCGGATGGGCGTGGGTGAGAAGCCGCCCCGGATGGATTTGGCGGACTATGTGCTGGGTCATTTTTCCGCCAAGGAGCGGGAAGTGATGAACGAGGGTGCGAGGACGGCGACGCTTGCTATCGAGACGATAATCGCGGAGGGACCTGACGCGGCAATGAACAGGTATAATGCGAGAAAACGCCCGCCCCGAGAAGAGGAAAATATGGTCGGCGGACAAGGAGACTGAGAAGCGTCGTGCGATAAGCTGATCAGAGGCGAAGGACGAGCGGTATCAGTGATAAGGGTGAAAGCGATAGACAGCGCAAAAGGAACACGGTTATAGGAAGATGGGTGTTGGCAGTTTTAAGGATAGAAAGAGGTCTGCATGAGAGCATTACTTGCCCCGCTTTCGGAGCTGGGGGAATATGAAGAGATACGGGAGCTGCTTGCGAGAGGAAAAGCGTCCGCCGCATTGAGCGGCTGCGCGGACTCCCAAAAACTGCATATGATTTATGGGTTGAGCGAAGGCTTCCGTCGGAAACTGATTATTACTTTTAACGATTTGCGTGCAAAAGAATTGTACGAAGATTATCAATTTTATGACAGGAGTGTCATGCTGTATCCGGCAAAGGATCTGATATTCTTTCAGGCGGACATTCACGGCAATCAGCTCACCAAGGAGCGGATCAAGGTTTTCCGCAGGATGGCGGAAGGGGCGCCGCTTACCGTGATCACCACCTTTGACGCGCTGATGGCGCCACAGGTGTCCCTGGAGGACTGGCGCAGGCATGTCGTTTCCATAGACAGGCAGTCGTCCGTGGAGGAGCATGAGCTGGCGTCCACCTTATCGGGGCTTGGCTATGAGAGATGCGACCAGGTGGAGGAGCCGGGGCAGTTCAGCATCCGGGGCGGCATTGTAGATATTTTTGATCTGACGGAGGAAAATCCTTACAGGATTGAGCTGTGGGGGGACGAGGTGGAGTCGATCCGCAGCTTTGACGTTCTGAGCCAGCGCTCCATTGAGAAGCTGGAGGCGGTGTCCGTCTATCCGGCCACGGAGCTTATTCTGTCGAAGGAGGAACTTTCGGCGGGACTGAAAAAGATTCAGAAAGAGGCGAAGAAGCAGGCGGAAACGCTCAGAAAGCAGATGAAGACCGAGGAGGCGCACCGGATCGAGGTGCAGAACCGGGAGCTGACGGAGACGCTTACGGAGCTTGGCGTTTCTTATAACGCGATCAATCTGGACAGCTATGTGCGCTATTTTTATCCGGAATTATCGTCCTTTGCGGACTGCTTCGCGGGGGAGGAGTCATGTGTTTTTCTGGATGAGCCGCTGCGCATTAAGGAGCACGTGGACGCGGTGGAGCTGGAATTCCGGGAGAGCATGGCGCACCGCGCCGAGAAAGGGTATATTCTGCCGGGGCAGATGGACATCCTGTTTCCGGCGCTGACGGTGGCGGCAGGGCTGGAAAACCACCGTGTTGTGAGTCTTTCTTCCATGGAGGGGAAAAATCCGCTTATCAAGGCGGGGCATAAATTTGCGGTGCAGGCGCGAAGTCTTCCCTCCTATAATAACAGTTTCGAGTCGCTGGTGAAGGACTTAAAAAATTATAAGAAAAAGGGCTACCGCATACTGCTGCTTTCCGGCTCGAGAACCCGCGCCAAACGGCTGGCGGAGGACTTGAGGGATCAGGAGTTGAACGCTTTCTACACGGAGGACCCCATGCGCGAGTTGCAGCCGGGGGAAGTGATGACGGCTTACGGAAGGGTTCGGAAGGGGTTTGAATATCCGCTTCTGCAGTTTATGGTCATTGCGGAGAGCGATATTTTCGGTGCGCAGAAAAAGAAGAAGAGAAAGAAAAAGGTTTATGAAGGGCAGAAGATTAACGACTTTAATGATTTGAAGGTCGGGGACTATGTGGTGCACGAGAGTCACGGTCTCGGGATTTATCAGGGCATTGAGAAGGTGGAAGTGGAGCATGTGGTGAAGGACTACATGAAGATTTCCTACCGGGACGGCGGCATCCTCTATGTGCTTGCGACAGGGCTTGACGTGATCCAGAAATACGCTTCGGCGGACGGCGGCACGAAACCGAAGCTGAATAAGCTGGGGACGCAGGAGTGGACCAAGACCAAGTCCAAGGTGCGCACGGCGGTGGAGGAGATCGCCGGGGATCTGGTGGAGCTTTACGCCGCCAGACAAAATGGAAAGGGTTACTGTTACGGGGCGGACACGGTCTGGCAGCGGGAGTTTGAGGAAATGTTTCCTTTTGAGGAGACGGAGGATCAGGTGCTGGCCATCGCCGCCACCAAGGAGGACATGGAGAGCGAGAAAATCATGGACCGCCTGATCTGCGGCGACGTGGGTTACGGAAAGACGGAGATCGCCATCCGCGCGGCGTTTAAGGCGGTGCAGGAGAACAAACAGGTGGTTTATCTCGTGCCCACCACCATTTTGGCACAGCAGCATTACCATACCTTTGTGCAGAGAATGAAGGATTTTCCCGTGCGGATCGACCTGCTTTCCCGGTTCCGCACGGCTGCGGAGCAGAAAAAGACGATCACGGATTTGAAGAAGGGCATGGTGGATATCGTGATCGGCACCCACCGCGTATTGTCCGCGGATGTGGAATACAAAGATCTGGGCCTTCTGATCATCGACGAGGAACAGCGTTTCGGCGTGACCCATAAGGAAAAAATTAAAAAATTGAAAGAGAATATAGACGTGCTGACACTGACGGCAACGCCCATTCCGCGGACGCTCCACATGAGTCTGGTGGGTATCCGGGACATGAGTGTGCTGGAGGAGGCGCCCGAGGACAGACTGCCGATCCAGACCTTTGTCTGCGAGTACAATGAGGAGATGGTCAGGGAGGCGATTGTCCGGGAACTTGCCAGAGAGGGACAGGTTTATTACGTCTACAACAGAGTCAACAATATCGCGGATGTGGCGGCGGCGATCAGCGATCTCGTGCCGGAGGCAAATGTGGCGTTCGCCCACGGGCAAATGAAGGAATCCGAGCTGGAGCGGATCATGTTTGATTTCGTGAACGGGGAGATTGACGTGCTGGTGTCCACCACCATCATTGAGACAGGTTTGGACATTTCTAACGTAAATACCATGATTATCCACGATTCTGACCAGATGGGACTTTCCCAGCTTTATCAGCTCAGAGGACGCGTGGGGCGCTCCAATCGGACGGCTTACGCCTTCCTTATGTACAAGCGGGATAAGGTGCTTAAAGAAGTGGCGGAGAAGCGACTTGAGGCGATCCGGGAATTTACGGAGCTGGGCAGCGGTTTTAAGATTGCCATGCGCGACTTGGAAATCCGCGGCGCGGGCAGCCTTCTGGGGAAAAGCCAGCACGGCCATATGCAGGCGGTGGGGTACGACCTCTACTGCAAAATGCTGAACGAGGCGGTCAAGACGAAGAAGGGCATTTCCGTGATCGAGGATTTCAATACCCTTGTGGATCTGGATGTGGACGCATACATTCCGCCGGAATATATTGTGAACGAAGTGCAGAAGCTGGATATCTATAAGCGGATTGCGGGCATTGAGAACGAGCGGGAGTGCGACGATATGCGGGAAGAATTGCTTGACCGGTTTGGTCGAATTCCAAAATCGGTGGGGAATCTTCTGCGGATCGCGCTGATCCGCTCCCACGCCCACAGGCTTTACATGCCGGAGGTGAAGGGGAAGAATGAGCGGATCAGTTTTACGCTTCGTCCCGAAGCACCGATCCGGGTGGAAAATATTCCGCTGCTCATAAGCGATTACGGCGGACGGCTGCGGTTTGATCCGAAGGGCGATCCCACCTTTTATCTCCATTACAGAAAGTGCGGGGTGATCGAGAAAGATGAGGAGACACTGCTCATGCTGACGGGGGAGGCGCTGGCTAAGATGGAGGAGATGCTAATATAATGACAATGTATTGACAACAAACGAATGTTTTGGATATAATATTTTCGAATGGAGGTATTCTTTATGGCAACCACAAATTTGAATATTAGAACAGATAAGGGCATCAAAGATCAGGCGGAAGAGATTTTCGCTGAACTCGGGTTGAATATGACAACTGCTGTCAATATGTTTTTGAGAACCGCGATTCGTGAACATGGGATTCCTTTTGAACTAAAGCTGGATGTACCGAACGAAACAACGGCAGCAGCCATTGAGGAGGGCAGAAAGCTCATGGCTGATCCTGACGCGCCGAGATATGCCAGTATGGATGAACTTAAGGCGGCGCTTGACATATGAAATACGATGTACAGTTTACCAATCAGTTTAAAAAGGATTTAAAACTTGCTAAAAAGCAAAATAGGAATCTTGATAAACTGTTTGATGTAGTTGATATTCTGGCGAATGGCGGAATGCTGGATGCGAAATATAGAAATCCCGAACTTACGGGTAATTATAAAGGCACCCGGGAATGCCACATTGAGCCGGACTGGTTGTTGATTTATGAGATATGTGGTGATGTACTTGTTTTGATGCTCAACAGGATTGGGACGCATTCGGAACTGTTTAAGAAATAGAGTAGTTAGAGGAAACTTATGATGGACAATAGAAGTATAAAAAAACTGGAAGCTGATTTATGGGAATCTGCGGATTTGCTCAGAGCGGGTTCCAAACTGACCTCCAATCAATATTGTATGCCGGTGTTAGGGCTTCTGTTAATAAATTTGCAAAAAATATTGCCTCCGATGACGGTGTTTTCTTTACTCCGAAATCATTGGTAAAAATGATAGTTAATATTTTAGAGCCGACAAACGGCGTTCTTTTAGACCCTGCTTGTGGCTCAGGCGGTATGTTCGTACAGACAGGAGATTTTGTTAACGAGGCGGGATTGCAGGCAAATAGCAGTATGACGTTTTACGGACAAGAGAAGGTCGAGTATAATGCGCAGCTTTGCCTGATGAATATGGCTGTACACGGTCTGACAGGCGTGATCAAGTCGGGGGATGAAGCAAATAGTTTTTATCATGACGCGCATAACTTGGAAGGGTGCTGTAATTATGTGATGGCTAATCCGCCCTTCAACGTAGACAAGGTAAAAGCGGAGTCAGCCGCTAATGCCGGCAGGCTTCCTTTTGGTATGCCGAAGGAGAATAAGAACAAAGAAATAGGAAATGCAAATTATCTTTGGATTTCCTATTTTTATGCGTATCTTAATGAGACGGGCAGGGCAGGATTTGTTATGGCATCCTCTGCAACGGATAGTCAGGGAGGCGATAAAGATATCAGGGAAAGGCTTGTAAAAACGGATAAATTAAGAAATAAAGTTCTTTTCATAGATGCGAGAAATTATTATACAGTGGTAGACCGTACTCTCAACGAGTGGAGTGAATGGCAGCTTAAGAATATGAATGCAATCGTCTGGCTTTATCGAAGCGAGACGGATAAATATAACGCATTGCTGGAGGAGTATAAGTCTGTTCTCGACAAAATGATTTCTGAGGCGGGTGAAGATGCGCTTGATGTTGTGATGGATGATGTATTTACAGGCGGAATCGATATAGTAAGGGAACATTTAGAAATGCTTAGAGAATCCGCAAAGAATGCAGTAGAGGCTTGTGATAAGAAAGAAAAGAAAAAGCTGCAGGCGGCATGGGATGAGAGGATTGCTTTCGTGGAAGAGATTGCGGATGTAGTAAAGGAAGCAAACTGGCTTTATTGTAAGTTTGGGGAGGGCAGGTATGAAGATATCCCCGGTCTTTGCAAAATTGCAAATGTGGAAGCAATTGAGGGAAAGGGATGGTCGCTTACGCCGGGCGCTTATGTGGGTGTAGCCCCCGAAGAAGACGATGGGGTTGATTTTAGGGAGAGAATGGTTGAGATACATAAAGAGTTATTGGAATTGCAGGCTGAGAGTAATGAATTAATGAATACCATTTCTGAGAATATGAAGGAGATGGGATTGTGGGATGAGATGGTACAATGATAGTTTGATTTGGTGTTAGTCAGTAAGTGGGTTGGTGGCACGATTTCAGGCTTGCCAGCACCTTAAAATATGCAGTTTGCAAATGGGAAAAGTGGCTTACCAGCCCATATGCTGACTAACACCTTTGATTTTAATAGAGCTGCTCAGTAAAGGGGCAGTTTGGGCAAAATCTGCCTATACTGGGGAAGATGGTATTTTGCAGAAGATGAGGAAATGAGGTTATGAGTTGGGAATATAAATCATTAGATGAATTGGGTTCTGTTTCTCGCGGACGTTCAAAACATAGACCAAGAAACGATGTTTCGCTATTCGGAGGAGAATATCCGTTTATTCAAACAGCAGACGTAAAGGAAGCAAACTTATATTTAACCGAGTATTCAGAAACATATAACGAAAAAGGTCTTAAGCAGAGTAAGTTGTGGAAAGCTGGAACTTTATGTATTACAATTGCTGCTAATATTGCTGATACAGCTATATTAGGAATAGATGCGTGTTTTCCAGATAGTATCATGGGATTTATTCCATATGAAGGCATTGCCAATGTCAAATTTATTAAATATGCTTTTGATATGCTGCAACGTGATTGTAGGCAAATCTCACAGGGAACAGCACAGGATAATTTATCATGGAAAAAACTTTCTACTATCAGATTTCCGGCACCTAATGTAAAAATACAGAATAAGATTGCTGATTATATATTGAATTTTTGGCAATTAAAGAACTGAAAATCAAAGGTGACTTGTACCGCCGACGTACCGATATTGTAGGCTTTGTCAACGGTATCCCTCTTTTGTTCATAGAATTAAAAAAGAACACGGTGGATGTGCAGGACGCCTATACCAATAATTATACAGACTATTTGGACACTATTCCCCATTTGTTTTATTATAATGCGTTTCTGATGCTTTCTAACGGCACGGAGGCAAAGGTGGGTACGCTTGGGAGTAAATATGATTTTTTTCATGATTGGAAGCGGCTGAATGAACAGGAGGCGGGAAGCGTTGCCTTAGAAACCATGCTTCGCGGTATTTGTGATAAGGCTAATTTTCTTGATTTGTTGGAAAATTTCATTTTGTATGACCATTCCGGCGGGACAACGGTTAAAATACTTGCCAGAAATCATCAATATCTTGGCGTGAATGAGGCGGTGAAGGCATATGAGGCCCGTAAGCTTAACAACGGTAAATTGGGTGTGTTTTGGCATACACAGGGGTCGGGTAAGAGTTATTCCATGGTATTTCTTTCCCAGAAAATTCGCAGAAAGTTTTCGGGATCGCCTACAATTGTTGTGCTTACCGATCGGGAAGAATTGAATACCCAAATTAGTGATACGTTTGAAAATTGCGGCCTTTTGGGAAAAACAAAGGCGTCGAAATTTATGGCGACAAGTGGGAATGATTTAATCAATAAATTAAAGGGCAATCCGAGCTTTATTTTTACCCTGATTCAGAAATTCAATCAAAAGGTAGAGGAGCCGATCATACCGGAACATGATATTATTATCATGTCTGATGAGGCGCACAGAAGCCAATATGGTGTGTTCGCTGATAATATGATGGAATTGATTCCAACAGCGGCCAGAATAGGTTTTACGGGGACACCGCTTTTATCAGATGATAATATAACGGAGCGTACCTTTGGCGGCTATATCTCTATTTATGATTTTAAGCGTGCGGTGGAAGATAAGGCTACAGTGCCTCTTTATTATGAGAATAGGGGCGAAAAAATACTGGATATATGGCAATGAGCTGAATCGCATGATGAAGTATCTGGACAGAAACGATATTTCAAATGACGATAAGAAAAAGAAAGATGCTGCTATTGCCATATTTGATGAATTAAAGAAAAAGAAAAAGAAAAAGTATATAGACACAGTTGACTTAATGGTGCAAATTAATGGTATACTGAGTGATTATATTTTGATAGAGAGAGTAGCCGGAAACCAAAGTATGGCGAAACGGTTTGATATCAGTAAGATTGATTTTGATTTGCTTTGCAGGGAATTTGCTAAAGCAAAAAGAAAAAATCTTATGCTGACGGAGCTTGAGGAACTGATTCAGATGCGATTGGATGAGATGCTCAAGGTTAATCCCCAGCGGATTAGTTATTATGAACGCTATCAGAAAATTATTGAAGAATATAATAAGGAGCAGGATCGAGCGAATATCGAAAAGGTATTTATGGAGCTTATGGATTTGGCAAATTCCATGGATGAGGAAGAACAGAGATATGTCCGTGAAGGCTTTACGAGTGATGAGGAATTATCTTTATATGATATGCTTTTCAATGAAAATCTGTCAAAAGAGGATATCAAGAAAATAAAAAGTGTCGCGGTAGAGTTACTTGCTAAGATTAAAAGTAAGATTGCGGAACTCGATCATTGGACGGAAAAGCAGGAGACGAAAGCACAGGTGGATACACTCATTGGAGATATATTGTGGGCGGAACTGCCGGATAGTTATCCTGATCAGGTGATTTTTACATATAGACAGAGAATTTATGAATATGTCTATATGAGATATAAAGTAATGGCGTAAGAAATAAAAATAAGAGGAGGAACCTACTATGGCAGGCAGACCGAACTGGCTTAACACAGCAATCTTTTATGAAATTTATCCGCAGTCCTTCAACGATACCAACGCTGACGGTATCGGGGATATGCAGGGCATTATCGAAAAACTGGATTATATCAAGGAGCTTGGCTGTAACGCGCTCTGGCTGAACCCCTGTTTTCTGTCACCCTTCTACGACGCGGGGTACGACGTGGAGGACTACTTCACCGTTGCGCCCCGCTATGGGACGAATGAGGATCTGGTGCGGCTTTTCAAGGAGGCCCACAAGCGGGAGATGCATGTGCTTTTGGACTTGGTGCCGGGGCATACTTCGGTGAACCACAAATGGTTTCGTGAATCCATGAAGGCGGCACGAAACGAGTACACGGACCGCTATGTATGGACGGACAGCACGTGGGAAGAGCCGGACGGCATGAACGCCCTCAAGGGAATCTCGGAGCGTGTGGGCGCCTGCGGGGTGAATTTCTTCTCTCATCAGCCCGCGCTAAACTATGGATATTATAAGCCTGATCCCGAAAAGAAATGGCAGCAGGCGATGGATGCGCCGGGACCGTTGGCGACGAGGGAGGCAATGAAAGACGTGATGCGCTTCTGGCTTTCGGCGGGCTGCGACGGGTTCCGTGTGGATATGGCGCACTCCCTTGTGAAAAACGACGAGGACAGCAAGGGCACGATCAAACTCTGGCAGGATGTCAGGGCGTTCCTTGACAGGGAATTTCCCGCGGCGGTGCTGGTTTCCGAGTGGGGCGAGCCGGACAAGTCTCTGGCGGGCGGTTTCCATATGGATTTTCTGCTGCATTTCGGTCCTTCCCATTATAACGACTTGTTCCGCTGTGACGAGCCTTGGTTTTCCAGAAGGGGAAAAGGGGATGTCAGCGCTTTCTGGGAAAAATATCAGGAGAGTTACGCGAAATCCTGTGGCGGGCTGATTTGCATTCCTTCGGGCAATCACGACATGGAAAGGCTGGCAAGGAGGCTTGACAAGGAGGAGATGAAGCTTGCTTTCGCCTTCTTACTGACCATGCCGGGCGCACCTTTTATTTATTATGGCGACGAAATCGGAATGCGGTATGTGGAAGGGCTGCATTCGGTGGAAGGCGGTTATGAGCGGACCGGTTCGCGTTCTCCTATGCAGTGGGATGATTCCCTGAATGCCGGGTTTTCGGCGGCGAAGCCGGAGCTGCTTTACATTCCGCAGGACAGCGCGCCGGATCGTCCGACGGTGGCGGCGCAGGTCGGGGATGTGGATTCCCTCTACAGCGAGGTAAAGCGGCTGATTGCGTTCAGACAGTCCCATGCGGCGTTGCGAAACGACGGGGAAATTGAGTTTATACAGAGCGATAATTACCCGCTTATGTTTGTCAGAAAGGGCGATGGCGAAAAGCTGCTGGTGGTCATTAACCCTTCCGACAGAAAACAGCCCTTAAGCGGCGGTGTAAGACCCGGGGAAGCGCTCTATACGATAGGAGGCAGGATCGAAGGAGCGGCGGGCGGCTTTGCGGCGGCACCCTGTTCCGCGGGGATTTACCGGTTATAATGTTTCTTCTCATGGAATTGTTGGCTGCTCTGTGATATGATAGATAAGATGGATATGACAGAGCCACCGCAGTTTTTAAAGGAGACAAATAATCGATGGAACCCATTTGGGGATTTTTTGAAAACATGAATGAACTGGTCTACGTCGCGGACGTGGACACCTATGAATTTATTTATATGAATAAAAGAGCGCTTTCAATCTGCGGACTCACCTCTCTGGAACAGACCAGAGGGAAAAAGTGTTACGAGGTGCTGCAGAATGCCTCCGCGCCGTGCGAGATCTGTAATAACAGGGAACTTGTCCCAGGGCAGTTTAAAGAGTGGCGGTATTACAATCCCGTCTACAACAGGCATACATTGGTGAAGGACACCTTGATAGAGCTGGACGGGAGACGGCTGCGTATTGAGATTGCCATTGATATCAGCGCAGATACCAAGCAGAATGAGATCATCCGCGATTATCAGAACAAGGAGGCGCTGATCAACGAGGCGCTGCGGACCGCCATGCTGGCATCTGACCCGGAAACTTCCTTGAAGATTGCGATTGAGTATCTGGGCAAGGCGCTCGGCGGCGAACGAGTGTATATTTTTGAGAAAAACGCACAGGGCGGCGACGACAACACTTACGAGTGGGTGGCGAACGGTGTGAGCCCGCAGAAAGATAATCTGCAAAATGTGCCGCCGGAAGTCTGCGAGGGATGGTACCGTGCCTTTGCAGATGACAAGTGTGTGGTGATTGATGATACCGAAGATGTTAGGACAAAAAATCCGCTTCAATATGAAATGCTGAAACAGCAGGATATCTCTTCAATTACGGTAGTGCCGCTGTATGAGGACGGAAGGGTAATCGGGTTTTACGGGGTGGATAATCCGCCGGCAGAGTCTCTGCACTACATTTCCAATATGCTGCAGATCATGGGGCATTTTATGGAATCCCTGCTGAAAATGCGCAACCTTGTCAAAAATCTGGAGAGAATGTCCTATCTTGACCAGCTCACCCAGATCGGAAACCGTTATGCCATGGTAAAATATACGGAAGGCATGCGCCCCGGGGAGAGCGTGGGAATCGTTTACGGGGATATCACAGGGCTGAAGCGGGTGAATGACGCGGAGGGGCATGAGGCGGGAGACCACCTGATTCTTGCCGCCAGCGCCTGTATGAAGGAGGCGTTCGGGGACGCCTACGAGTTGTTCCGCATCGGAGGAGACGAACTGCTGGCGATCTGTGCGGGTATTGGAGAGACGGAATTTCGGGAGCGGGTCGCCCGTTTGAGAAAAATCATGGCGGATTATTCCGTCAATATGGCGGTGGGCGCTGACTGGGAGAAGGACAGCGAAGCAGGAGTCAGCGTCGTGCTCGCCGCGGCGGAGACACAGATGTACAAGGACAAGGCGGCATATTATCAGCGGACCGGGATTGATAGGAGAAGGTAACTATAATATTTTGCGGATGCAGGATGCGCAGAGGTGGTAAAGATGGGGCAGATGAATCATATATATACCGTAACTTTAAACCCGTCTCTGGATTATACCGTGTCGGTAGATAATTTCAGACTGGGATATACTAACCGGACGGAATCAGAAACCCTGACTGTGGGCGGTAAGGGCATCAATGTCTCCACGGTGTTAAAGAATCTGGGGCTGGAAAGCACGGCGCTTGGCTTTGTGGCAGGATTTACCGGGCAGGAGGCGGCAAGGCAGCTTGCAGCACGTGGGATAGGGAACGGTCTGATTGCGCTGGAAGAAGGGCTTACCAGAATCAATGTGAAACTGCAGTCGGTGGAGGGCACGGAGATCAACGGGCAGGGACCTGATATTTCAGGGGAGGATCTTGCGCGGCTTTCGGAACGGCTTTCGGAGCTTGTGGCGGGCGATGTGCTGTTTCTGTCCGGGAGTATTCCTGCATCATTGCCGCAGGACACTTACCAGCGCATGATGGGCAGTCTGTCTGCGGGTATTTTGGCCGTGGTGGATGTTTCGGGTAAAGGGCTTGTGAAAGCGCTGCCCCGGCATCCTTTTTTAGTCAAGCCAAACCAGCATGAGCTCGGTGAATTATTCGGTGTGACGATTGCGGACAGGGCGTCTGTTATTCCCTACGCAAGGAAGATGCAAGAGATGGGAGCGCGCAATGTGCTTGTGTCCATGGCAGGACAGGGCGCCGTGCTTCTTGCGGAGGACGGCAGCGTATTTGAGTCTCCTGTGCCTGCAGGAAGTCTCATAAACGGCGTTGGCGCGGGAGATTCCATGGTGGCGGGATTCATGGCAGGATGGCTGGAAAAACAGGACTACGGGCATGCCTTTTATATGGGAATGGCTGCCGGGAGCGCAACTGCCTTTTCGGAGTGGCTGGCTGAGGGAGAGCAGATTCGGGAGTTGTATCGAAGGATGATAGGGCTGTAGGCGGTGAGTGAAACAGAACCTCAAAATATCTATAACGGGAACACGCAAAAGTGCATAATCATTATTGTTATGATAGAAAAAGATAGCGGTATACCTATTTGTATATAGATAGAGTTACCGCTCTTTTTATGCACACGGGCACTCAGATGAAATTCTTCCCCCCTTATTCGATTTTTATGGTCGGACGGTCATTACATAGGAGGCACCGTTTGTGACAGAAGAGGAAACGCGTCGCTTTTTCGGTCGATATATATATTGAATTTTTGAGTTTGCACAGCAGGAAATCAAGCGCGGACGAAGTGAGCACTTGAAGGGAGTATAAATATGTTATGGATCGCGGTGTGCGATGATGAAGTCATGGAGTGCAGCAGGACAGCGACAAAGATCAGAGGAATTTTGGATGAAATGAATGTGCCCTGCACGATACGGCAGTTTTACAACGGGCGGGAACTATTACAGTCGCCGGAATCTTTTGACATCATTTTTCTGGATATCATCATGGGCGGTATGGACGGTATGCGGACGGCGCAGCTTGTCAGGGAAAAGGCGTACGATAAGCTGCTTATTTTTATTTCCGCCAGCCGGGACTATGTGTTTGACGCCTACGACGTGGAGGCGTTTCAGTATTTGGTGAAACCGATTGAGGACAAAAAGCTGAAAAAAGTGCTTCAAAAAGCTGTCTGCAAGACGGAGGAACGGTCACAGGCATTTATCCTTGTGAGCAGGGACAGGCAGAATAGAAAACTGTTTCTGGATGACATTTATTATTTTGAAATACGGGGGCGGATGATCGACATACACGGAACCGGCGGCATTTTCAGCTATTACGAACAGATCGGGATTCTGGAAAGAGAGCTGCAGGGGAAGGGATTTTTCCGCTGTCACAAAAGCTGCCTTGTCAATCTGAAATATGTAGACGTGTACAACAGGCAGGAGCTTGTGCTTGACAATGGGGAGCGGATTGCCATTGCCAAGAGGCGGTACGAAGCGTTTTGCGGGGAGATCCTTGCGTATATGCGCAGGAGTTTGTGAGAAATGCGAAAAGTACTTCTAAAGACGCTCCACCATAGGACGAGAAGCCAAGAAGCGCTAAGTTTCGCATAGAAGAATGCCTGAAAAACGGCATTCTCCGTATTGATTTTATGGGAGAGAGGGAAGAGAAAATGATACGGTTTGGCAAAAAGACGGAAAAAGGAATACGGACAGCGTCCATGCTGGTGACCGTGATTACGCTGATATGGCTGACGTACTTTTTTTCGGACTCTCTTATTTCCTGCCTGCTGTTAGTCTGGAAACACACAGTAGGGCGCATTGACGTTCCTGTTTTGGGTTCTGAAGGGGAGAGAGAAATCAGACTGATCGGATGGAGTGGCTTTTGTATAGCAATTATAGCTGTGTGCGGGATGAGAAGGCGGCTTGCGAGCGCTTTTCGAGGAAAGTCGGGGAAATGGTGTGCTGTGCTGACACTTCCTCTGCTTGTGGTGGCAGTTGTCACTTATGTGGCAAACTGGGGCGCAGGTTACGGTATTCTTTACAGAAGCGATGGGAATATGGGACTGTACTATGACCAGATTTTCAGTTATGTCGGATGGGGCGTCCTGTCGGGCTTATCTCTGTTTGCGGCGGGGGTATATGTGTTCGGCATGGATCGAATTTATGTGGAGCAGAAAAGGGCGGAACAGTATCGGGTACAGGCGGCGGTCTATCAGACGCTGGAGGAGCAGTATACGCAGGCAAAGCGGCTGCGGCATGACCTGAAAAACCATGTGCTTGCGATGCGTGGCCTGTGGGAGGATCAGGCGTGGGAAAAGCTGGGGGAGTATCTAAAAAGGATGGAAAACAGCGCACAGCTTGGAATGAGTGAGGAGGCTACAGGAAACCGGGCGGTGGATGCACTTTTGTGTCAGAAACAGCAACTGGCGGAGGAAAAAAGCATTGCATGGGAATGTGATGTGCGAATACCGAAGCGGTGTCATACCAACGAGTTTGATCTGTGCATTCTTTTCGGAAATATACTGGACAATGCGGTGGAAGCGTGCGAAAGATTACAGAGGGAAGAATATGAACCGGGATTACAGCCTTTTATTAGTGTACAGGCGGGTGCTGTCAAAAGCTGCTTTCTGTTGGAAGTAAGGAACAGCATGAATGAGAGTGAAAAACAAAAAGGCAAAAATACCGAAAAGGGAAACACACAGGCACATGGAATCGGTCTGCTGAATGTGAGCGACGTGGTGCGGAAATATAACGGTGTTATGAAGACGGAGATACGGAACGGTGTGTATGATATTTCCGTGCTTCTGCCGCTTGCAGAGACCGCATATGACATGGAACAGGTTGTTTGAAACAGGATGCTAAGAGAGACGGTTTGTTGTGTCGAAACATGGAATAGGCAGATATTTCTGAAAAGGAGGGCGACTATGCACACAAAGACAATGGAAGGATTGATCGGGGCACGGACTAACATGGAGATGATCAATACCCCGTTTCGGGTTTTTAAGGAGGCGAGACTCAAAGGCGATACCGCAATGATGGAGCGGGCGATGGGATATATGGGCGATTTCCATGAGGATGCGTACGAGTATAAGGAAGTGGCGGACGAGGGAATGAAGGAGGACGTGGAGGAAACTCGGAAGATCGCGGAAGAACAGCGCGAGGAGATGATCAAAAACCGCAGGGAAGAACGCGAGGAACTGCAGAAGAAGCTGGAGGAGGAAAGAAAGGAGAATAAGGGCGATAAAATTGTGGACACCGTGGAGATCAGCGAGGACGGCAAGGTTCTGCTAAAAGAGAGCACCGCGGACGACGGCGATATGAAAGACAGTGCGGATTCGGATGGAGTGGACTTGAATAACGGAACAAGCGGTAAGCCGAAAGCGGATTTAGAGCCTGTGTTTTATTCGAATGCAGGGACGGTGGAACCGTCGGAGGATGCGGGAACGAAGGTATCAGTGTCGGTGTAAAATGAGTTTTAATTACAAATATAAGTTTAAGTACCAAATATAGGACTTTACAAATGTTATCCTCTTTTCAGAACATTAGTTCGCCAATTCAATCAGCGAACCGGGACTGAAAGGAGGATATATTTATGAAGGGATATGCGGTGGAGAGCGGTTACATGGGATATGTGAACGGGGCATACATGTTATTTGCCAGTGAGACAGATTATGCGGATTATATGGCCGAATAGTGGGCATAGTTTATGAAGATAAGATATAAATGCCACGATTCCGTCTATTTTTCGGTTGATAGAACGGAGGGAATACAGTACAATACAAATGTATGTGTCTGGCTTGAAAACATATTTGCCGAAGGGTGAACATAGGTATAAAACAGCCGGTAGTTCAGCCTGGGACTTTACACCTGAGGTAAAGTCTGTGAGAATATGTAAAGGTCGGGAAAAAATAGCGCATAGACTGGAAATAGATGCAGGTGTGCGGGAGATTTTATGGTCAAAAAGATAGAAGGAATATCTGTGAACTATATAGACGAGGGCGAGGGCGAAATCGTACTTCTGCTGCACGGCTGGGGAGCCAATATCACTCTGTATCGGAGCGTAATTGATACGCTGAAACAGGGAAGGCGGGTGATTGCCCTTGATATGCCGGGATTTGGGAAGACGCCCGAGCCGCCGGAGCCGTGGTGCGTGGATGACTACGTGGATTTTGTATTGAAGTTTATCGCTTCCTTTTCGATAGAAAAACTGAGCGTGGTGGTGCATTCGTTTGGCGGCAGGGTGTTTTTTAAGATGAATGCAAGAGAAAGTTTGCCCTTTACCGTGGAGCGGGCGGTATTGATTGACAGCGCGGGGATTCTGCCGAAGAAAAGCCTGCGGCAAAAGATGAGTCTCAGATGCTATAAGATCGGCAGGGCTTTTATGAGCACGAAGGTGATGCACTTTCTCTACCCGGATGCGGTGGAAGAGATGCGCCGCAAACGCGGTTCCTCCGACTATAACAATGCAACGCCCCTGATGCGGACAACGCTCGTGAAGGTGGTCAACGAGGACTTGGAGCCATTGATTCATCTTGTGAAGTGCCCGACGCTTCTGATCTGGGGCGATCTGGACACTGCCACGCCGATAGAGGATGCGAGACGGATGGAAGAGCTGATCGCGGACGCAGGACTGGTGGTGTGCGAGGGCGCGGGACATTTCTCCTACGCGGAGCAGCCTGCGAAGGCGAACGGGGCGCTTCAGGCGTTTTTTGGCTGAGCGGTAGTTGGTATTAACGGGACAGAGAGGAATCATAGGCAGGAATGGATATGATATTTTTTTGCATATGGCTCGCTACTTATCTGGTGGGGGCAGTCTGGTATATTTTATATCTGATGCATATGTTTCAGCAGAATTCCTACAAGCCGAGGGAATACGGGGAATGGATGCGGGTGCATACCAATGTGGGAAGACTGCTTGGAAAATGCCTGTATGCGTTGATTTCACTTCCGCTGGTGATGGTTGGGAACAGGGGCTGTCTGATTGCGGCTTGTGTCATGAATGGGATGACTATCTTAGTCAACAAACCGCATAAAGCGAAGAAACCCTTGGTTTATACGCTGCGCGTGAAGCGGATGCTTATCACGACAGGTGTTTTGTATCTCCTTGCCGCAGCGGTGGCTGCGCTTCCCGGTCTGTGGATGGCGGCGGGCGGGGGGATGGTTTTGACCTCACAGGGGCTGCTGCCGCTGTCGGCGCATCCGTTATTGAGAAATGCGGAGCTGATTTTGCTGGTTATGTTTATTTTGCAGCCATTTCTTATTTTATTGGCAAATGCAGTCAATCACCCGATCGAGAAGAAGATCGATCAGTACTATATCAATGATGCCGCACGTATCCTGCGGGAGATGCCTGATCTGAAAATTATCGGGGTTACGGGCAGTTACGGAAAAACCAGCGTGAAATATTATCTGAGCACGCTGCTTTCCACACAATATAATGTATTGCATACCCCGGGGAATTATAATACGACGCTGGGTGTGGTGCGGACGATCAGGGAAAATATGAAGCCGTTTCACGAAATTTTTATCTGTGAAATGGGTGCGAGAGAGGTGGGAGATATCAAAGAGATATGCGATCTGGTGCATCCGGACTACGGTATCATCACCTCGATCGGACCGCAGCATCTGCAAAGCTTTCACACTATAGAAAACATTGTTTCGACCAAGTTTGAGTTGGCGGATTCTGTGCCGGAGTCCGGGAAAGTGTTTTTAAACTACGACAATGAGTATATCAGAAACGCGAAGGAAGGTAAAAACATAGTCAGCTATGGAATCGCGGCGCAGAACGCGGATTTTCGCGCCTATGATATTGCGGTTTCCCCGAGGGGGTCATCCTTTAAAATGAAGGATGAAACCGGGAAGGAATACGAATTTCACACAAAGCTGGTGGGCAGCCACAATGTGCAGAACATAGCGGGCGCCATTGCCGTGGCGCACACGCTGGGGATTTCCATGGAAAAACTGATCTACCCTGTGAAACAGTTGGAGAGCGTTCCCCACAGACTGCAGCTTGTGAAACAGGGCGACAGGATATTGTTAGATGACGCCTATAATTCCAACAAAAACGGTTTTGAGGCGGCGCTCGATACATTGGCAATGTTTAAGGAACTCCGCATACTGCTGACACCGGGCATGGTAGAGCTGGGTGAAAAGCAGTATGATGAAAATAAAGAAGTAGGCGTGTACGCCGCCGATAAGTGCGATTATGCCGTGCTTGTCGGAAAGGAGCAGACAAAGCCGATTCAGGACGGACTGCTGGAAGCCGGATTCCCGGAGAACAGGATGATTCCGGTGGAGGATCTGCAGGAGGCGTTTCGGATGGTAAATGCGATTCCCGGTGAGAAACAGAAGGTTATTCTGATCGAGAACGATCTGCCGGACAATTATGCGTAAGCCCAGAACCATGCAGATTTATGAGAAACAGGGCGAGAAAGCTTGCTTTCGGAGAACTGTTTCGAAATAAATCGATAGGGCGAGAGCCCGGATTGAGTAAAGTTCAATCTGAGCACGGTTCTGCAGTAATAGGGGATATTGAAGGAGGCAATAAACAATTATGAAAATTAGAGTAGGGGTTTTTTTTGGTGGAAAGAGTGTGGAGCATGAAGTATCCGTAATATCGGGATTGCAGGCGTATAACTCCTTCGATAAAGAGAAGTATGATCTGGTTCCCATCTATATCACGAAGGATAACGAGCTTTATACGGGAGAGCTGATCGCGGATATTGCCAACTATCGGAATATCCCGGAACTATTGAAAAAGAGCACCCGCGTCTTTCTGATGGGGGAGAAGAACGGCGTAAAGCTGATCCAGTACCCGGAGAAAAAATTTGGAAGTTCCGAGGTGGCACAGATCGACGTCGCATTTCCTGTGGTGCATGGCGCCAATGTGGAGGACGGTTCCCTACAGGGATTTTTGCGACATTACAATATCCCGTTTGCGGGATGCGATGTGATGGCGTCGGCGGTCACCATGGATAAATATGTGATGAAGACGGTTCTTAAGGATAACGATATTCCTGTTTTGGACTGCGTGACATTGTACGGGAAGGAATACGAGGGCGGCGAAGAGACGGCTTACGACAAGGTGGAGCGAAAGATTCCTTATCCCGTTATCGTGAAACCTGTCAATCTGGGTTCCAGTGTGGGAATCAAAGTGGCGAAAGACCGGGAAGAACTGAGGGAGGCATTGGAGTACGCTTTTACTTTCGGACCGAAAGTGCTTGTCGAACGGGCGATCATGAACCTGCGGGAGATCAACTGTGCGGTTCTGGGAGACTACGAGGAGGCACATGCTTCCGAGTGCGAGGAGCCGATTTCCAGCGATGAGATTTTAAGCTATGAAGATAAATATGTGGCGGGAGGCAAAGGCGGCTCTGAGGGCATGAGAACCGCGAAGAGAGAGCTGCCGGCGAACCTGACGTCCGAGGAGCGGGAGAAAATCCGGGAACTGGCGGTGAGAACTTTCCAGACACTTGGCTGTAACGGCGTGTCCCGCATTGACTTTATGATCGACAGGGACACGGATCAGGTGTATGTCAACGAGATCAATCCCATTCCTGGGTCTCTTGCCTTTTACCTGTGGGAGGCGCTGGGGAAGCCTTACAAGGAGCTTCTGGACGATATGATAAAACTGGCGCTCAAGAGGGAGCGGGAAGAGCAGAGTATGCTCACTTCCTTCGACAGTAATATTTTACAGAATGCGAATTTATCTGGGGCGAAGGGTGTGAAAAAATAAAAAGAAAGGCGATCATGCCACCGCATACACCGACAGCCCCACAAAGATCAAAATCGTAATCAGCGTTCCCATGGAGAGAGTGTTGGAGATATAGACACCCTCCGATTCCACGTCCGCGTACAGCGGGATGACAAATGGTGCTGGCAGGGCGAACAGCAGAACCAATGCCATAAAAAGCTGTTTGTCAAAAGGCATGACCTGAAAGACGATCAGGGCGGCGGCGCATAAAAGTACGCCCATCACCACGGTACGGAAAACCAGTGTCTTTACAACCGGGACGATCAGGTCTTTTCGCAGGGACAGTTCATAGCCCACGATAATCAGGATCATAGCGGATGTGGGCAGGCTGATCATTTCAATAACAGCGGAGAATATCGGGCTGACGGGAGAGGCGGTGATCAGATTGCCGAGCCCCGTAACGCCCACAATAAGCCCGAGGGTAACGCCCCGGAAAGCGGGATTTTTACACATTTCTTTTAACATTTCTTTGAGGGACGGTTTCTGTCCCGTGGCATTTTTCAAAAGTGTGAGGTATATCGTGAATACAAACAGCACCTGTCCTAAATCCACGGTCGCCATGTAGGAAAGCCGGTCGGGACCGGCGAGCAGTCCGTACAGGGCGTACCCCAGCATACCGACCTCAAAGCCGGACAGCAGATAGGGCATAAGCTTGGAATTGGGTACAAAGCGGTTTAACAGGAAGCCGCATCCCAGAGCCAGCAGGCAGCTTATAAAAACAACGCTGAACATAAACAGGCTGTCGAGGGAGTAGGATGTTGCGTAAAAGGCTTGAAACAATACAACCGGCAGGGTGACGTTTGAGATGACACTCTTGACGCCGTTTAACCCCTCTTTGGTAAGGATGCCGGATACCCGGCAGAAATAGCCGATAAGGAGCATGACTATAACGGGTACTACCATTTCAAGAACCGATAATGTCTGTGCCATATGTTAATTTACCTCCATTTTTTAAACGATCAGAAGACATTCGTTTTTTTATTTCAGGAAATCCTGCAGATATACTTCCATTGAGCGGTTCATCTCTTTGGAAAAATCCGATTCGTATTTTCTTTTCCAGAAAGCCTCCATCCATTCATCATAGCTTTTTCCGTCTGTTCGTTCTGAAAACATTTCCCTTATCTGCGCACCGGACTTATCCTGATAACTGTTTTCGCAGACGATATCGGATACCCTGAACCGTTCCGGCTTTTTCCGAATCTTCTGCTGCTCGGTTGGATGTCCGAAAACAAGCAGACATGCGGGGTATACATATTTGGGAAGCTGTAAAACCGTTTTCATTTCTTCTACGTTTTCCATGACATCGCCGATATAACAGGAGCCGATTCCCAGACTATCCGCTGCCGTCACAGCGTTTTGCGCCGCGATCAGTGCATCTTCCACAGCCAGCAGCAAATCGCCGACACCGGGGGCGCGCGGTTTCAGTCCCGCTTCCTCATAAAAGGAGAGCCATTTCCGGCAGTCTGCACAAAAGACAAGCATCATTTTTGCTTTTGCCATAAAGAGCTGGTTGTCACACAGTACGGCAAGCTTTTCCTTTTTTTCTTTATCCGTGATGTCGAGGATAGTATATAGCAGTTGACATCCAGCCGAAGGTGCCTGCAATGCCGCCTGCAAAATACTGTTTTTATCTTCACGAGATATTTCTTCGTCGGTAAATACACGGGTAGATTTTCTTTCATATAGAGATTTTATGATTTCATTCGTCATTATGACTCCTTTTTCCGATAGTACAATCAGTATAATATATTATGACGGCAAATGCCGTTTTCAAAATGTGAAAGTCGGTTACAAAATGTGAAAGTCGGTTTGCAATCGACCCAGCCGACTTTACATCGACCAATATATACAAAGTATACCAAAAAAAACGCAATCCGTACCATTTCGGTAGAAAAATAATCTCCTTCATGTATAATGAGATAACTACTTGAACTGTAAACTGACAAAAAATAATTTTATTTGCAATTTCAGCAAATATTTAAGGGAAAAAGGAGTTGACACAAATGTACAGCAAGCAAGCATTAGGCGTTTTGTGCCCTTTTTTGGGTGCTTATTATGTAAAAACATTACAAAGTTTATTATATTGCCGCTGTCTTTACAGAGCAAGAACAGTATGTCTCTGTGAAGATAGCGGCTTTTTGCGCGCATGAGCAGAGTTGGAAGGATCTTGCGTGAGGGCATGGTGGGGAAGCCTTACGAGTCTGCTTATGCGCATAAGTATTTGTTTAATGGGAGGGTGAAAAGATGGCAGATCGGACAGCAGTAAATCTATGAAGGAATATTGGGTTACATGTTAATAGTTTCGTGTAAAATACAAAATCGAAAAGGAGAACACAAATGGGTAATACGGAATGGACGGATGAACAAAGAGTATGGATAAAGTTGAGGAGAAAAAGAGGAGAAAGACCTATACATATCCGGCTTTTCTGATTTGCCGGAAGAGATAAAGGAACAGACCGTTCCGCTTGGGACGGGGCTGGAAGAACTGACTCTGCCCGATACGTTGGAGGCGGTCGTGGTGCAGGACGGTCAAGGCTCTGCGGAAAATTCGGATGAGGATGCAGATGACCGGGAAATCGGGGACGTCGATGAGGAAACGGATGCGAATCCCCCGTCTGACAAAGATGAGATCGGTGAAGACACAGGGGAGCCCTCTGACGGAGAAGAAACTGATGAGGAAACAACAGAGCCGTCTGGCGGGGAAGAAACTGGTGGTGAAACAACAGGGCCGTCTGAGGGGGAAGAAAGCGGCGGAGAGACAGCAGAGCCGTCTGGCGGAGAAGAAACTGGTGAGGAAACAGCAGAGCCGTCTGATGGAGAAGAAACTGGTGGGGAAACAGCAGAGCCGTCTGACGGAAAAGAAAGCGAAGCGGATAATTCCGGCAGCAAGGAAGAAAACGAAAATGCGGATCAAGTAGAGCAGGACACACAGCCAGAGGAGGCTGCTGCGGAGGAAACGATCATAATAGAGAGCGGTGACGAAACAGGCGGCGAGGGGGACAGTGCGCTTTCCGGTGAATCGGAGGATACGGAACTTAAGCAGGAAACACATACCGTCACTCTGCCCGAATATCAGGCGGAGCATGTGATAACCGTTGAGCGGTTAGAAAATCCGTCAGAGAAGGAAAATAAGGAAGATGCTGACGACATAGAAAAAAGTCAGGCGTATGACACGGACACAGTTATCATTACGGGTGTCACATGGCAGTCTCAGCCGGCGTATGACAAAGATGCAGAGGGGGTCTATTTTTTTACCGCCGTTCTGCCGGAGGGCTATGCGCGCATGGAGGGCGTCAGTCTGCCGCAGATTACCGTGACAGTGGAGCAGATCAGAACAAAGCCGAGTAGGACTGCCGCACGGGCAGCAGTACAACATACTGTCACCTATAATTACAGAGCGAACGGCGGAACTTCCGCCGAAAAGACTTTCGATACGGTGAGCGAGGGCGCGTTGATAGACTTAGCGCCTTCAGCGTCAAAGAAGGACTGGGAGTTTGTCGGATGGAATACAAGTCGAAGTGCCAAAACAGGACTTGAGACACTGACAATGGGAGCAGCTGATGTTACGTTATATGCGATTTATAAGAAAACGCTGTATTATGACTTTTATTCGGGAAAAACCGGGGATAAGGTAACGGAGACAGCAATCATTTATAATACTGAAACGAAAGGAAGGGCTACGGCACCGTATCTGCAGGAATGGTCGCAGACAACAGATAAAGGTTATACTCCGGTCACTTGGATTATGGGGGGAGTGGGTGTATCCTCTGCCCCGGGACTATGGGTCGAACTTAATAGCGACCGTAACTTTTACGGAAGATATGAGAAGGATATTAGCATATCTTATGATGCAAACGGAGGTGAAGGAACTGCCAGCGAGCAGAAAGGGACTGTAACCGCCACTGTCAAAGAAACAGAAACAGAGATTAAAGGGGCTTCGGTTAAGTTAAATAATGGAACGGCATTTAGTCTGAAAGGATATTTAGTGGACGGTTGGAGGGATGGTCCGAATGGTACAGAGATCGTGCCTGCAGGGTCTTCTGTGACGCTTGATAAGGACACTGTTTTTTATGCTGAGTGGGTTCCGGAAACATATCAGATTACCTATCTGTTGGCCGGAGGAACTGTAACTGGCAATCCGGAAAGTTACACGATTGAAAGCAGTAACATAACCTTAAAAAATCCGGCGAGAACTGGTTATACTTTTACGGGATGGAGCGGCACAGACTTATCAGGCAGTAATAACACAGACGTTACTATTCAGGCAGGAAGTACAGGGGACCGTGAATACACAGCACATTGGACTGTGGAAGATTATAAGGTGACTTTAAACGGAAATGGAGGAAGCGGCGGCACAGATCTTACTACCTATACCTATGGAACGGGAATATCCTTGCCGACAGACTGGACGAGAACGGGTTATTCCTTTGAAGGCTGGTATGACACTGAGGCTTGTGATGGTGAAAAAGTGACAGAGATTTCCGCTGCTGATGTCGGAGATAAGGAGTATTGGGCGAAGTGGACAGACGACATTGCGCCAGTGATCGGTTCTTTGCAATATAGCTATCAGGCGAAAAACTTATGGAACTGGCTGATTGGAAACGACAGCCTGACAGTGACCGTGCCTGTAACGGAAGAAGGCAGCGGGGCGGATGAAATAACCTATACTGTAACGCCGACGGGCGCTGCGGGGAGCAAAAAGACGGCAGCGATTGCGAACGGTAAAGCACAAATTACCGTTTCGGCGGATTTTAAAGGAACGATAACGATTGCTTGCACCGACAAGGCGGGAAATACATCAGCGGGCGTGACAGTAGGCGCCGGACTAAATGCGGCGGGTATTATTATTGAGGATAATGCGCCACAGATTGCATTTCTGGTAAATAACGGCGCTGTATCAGCGGAAGCATATAATTCTGCCCCCGATATTACCGTGACAGTAACGGAGGATAAGGACAATGCCATCTCCGGGGGTATTGCGTCTGTCTGCTATCAGATTGGGAATAGTGGGGAAACAGAGATTCAGCAGAATTTTACTGCAAGCATGAAAACAAGCGCAGCATTTACCATCCCGGCAGCGCAGATTCCTAATGGTGATACAACAATAACGGTCAAGGCGGTAGATCATGCTGGAAATATGGCGACTGCTACACAGACAATCCGGATAAGGATAAGCCGGATCATGCCGGGTCTGAGACACAAAACCCGACAGGAAACCAACAGCCCTCAGATACGCTACAGTCACCGGCGGCACAGCAGCCGGTTAACCCGTCGACAGTAGCGCCGGTGAAGACACCCCAGCCGGTTGCCGGGACAGCGGGCGATCCTGCAAAACAGCCCGGGGCACAGACACCGAAACAGTCGGGAAGAAGGCTGGGTCAGGGCGCAAGGCAGGAAAATAAAGCTGCGGCGAAACAGAGCAATGTAGATTCTGCAAAGATAACTGCAGAGCAGCAGACGGAAGGCGAAAATGTACAGGCAGACAGTGTACATCAGCCGGAGGAAAAAGCGGCACAGACAGGCACTGTGCAGCAAACAGAAGATAGAACGGCACAAACCGTACAGGCGGCAGTGGATGGCGGCAGGATTGCCATATCAGGAGAAACTATCGAAACAGGAAATCTGACAGAAAACCAGAAAACTGCCACGATGTTTGAGGTGGGGAAAGGCACGGTGACTGTCAGGGTGGTCTGTGATGATGGGAAATGCAATGCCGGAGTGACAGATACGGTTGTGTTGGCTAACACGGTATTGTCGCCGGAGCAGATACAACTTGTGAATGACGGTGAAAACATAGAAGTCAGGATAGACGTAAAAGACATTTCGGAAACCGTGGCAGGACAGGATAAAGAGGTGATCGAAAGCGGACTTGCACAGTGCCGTGAGACAATGCCCGAACTGACGCTCGGAAGGTATGTTGATATTTCTGTGTTTGTCAAAATCGGAGAGGGCGATTGGGAGACTGTTACTTCTACGGGCGAACCGATAGAAGTCGTCATGGGCATACCGAAGGGACTAAGGGAGGACGGCAGAGAGTTTTATATTATTCGCTCCCATGAAGGGGAATATACTCTTTTGGCAGATATGGATGATGATCCGAAAACGGTGACGATACGTACCGATTTGTTCTCCGCTTACGCGCTTGTTTACGGACAGGCGGACAGGATGGAGGAAAGTGGCAGGTGCGGTCTGTGTCATGCCTGTCCGACATTTTTGGGGATATGCTGCTTTATCTGGCTGGCAGTTATTGCTTCAGTGGTGGTGGCTGGGATTATCCTGTTACGGAGAAAGAAAAACTGACAATTCAGCTTTCTGCTGCTTTTTATTTTGAAAATGGAAATCGAAAATTTCCATGCATATAATTTCCTGCCTTACAAATAATAGTAAAAAAACAGAGAAAAAATGAAAATAAGGCTATGACTTACAAACGGAGGTTATCAGATATGAAAGCAACAGGAATTGTCAGAAGAATAGATGATCTGGGACGCATTGTAATCCCCAAGGAGATCCGCAGGACTCTGCGGATCAGGGAAGCGGACCCACTGGAAATATACACGGACAGGGAAGGCGAGATCATTTTAAAAAAATATTCGCCGATCGGTGAGATGGGCACGTTTGCCAAACAGTATGCGGAGAGTATGGCGCAGGTTTCCGGCCACATTGCGCTGATCACGGACAGGGATCAGTTCATCGCGGTGTCGGGCGGCATGAAGAATCTGTTGGGCAAGTCCATCAGCAGGGAGCTGGAGGAAAAAATTGATCACAGGGAGAGTGTGGTGGCTGCCAAAGGGGACAGAAATTTCATACAGGTCAGCCTGGAGGGGGATGACTTCAGCCATGAAGCGATAAGTCCCATTATCTGCGAGGGAGATGTGATTGGCTCTGTGATATTGGTGGAGATGGATCATAAGTCCAAGATGGGAGAAGTGGAGCAGAAACTGATCCAGTCGGCGGCAGGATTTCTGGGGCGGCAGATGGAGCAGTAGATGAGACGGTAAATGAAACAGCAGGAAGTGGGTGGATGTGCGGGGAGCCGGGGTGTTTGCGGTTCTCCGCTTTTATATGAACGAATAAAATGAACAATAAATGAACAATAAATGAACAATAATATTGATGCTTGAGATGGGTGATGATATAATACATAGTAAGAAAGAAGGTGTATTTTAATTGTTTTTACGAAAGGATGTACAGTTTTTGATGTGGTTGCATATTTGATTTCAATGTTTACAAAGGAGGAAGAAAGATATTATGCGATTCGTTGGGCGACCGCGGATGAGAAGCATATCGGGAGGGTTATTGCTACATACAGGAACTTCCTCGCGCTTATTCTAAATGCGTCGGCCAACGAATATAGAATAGATGAAATCAATAGTCCCTATTTGAATAGAGAATTGGAGAGACTTGAGAAGGGAAATAAGGAAGATATTTTCAGATTGGTTATTGAAGTCGAAAAAAGAACGGATATGTATTCCAGTTGGCAGAATCGTGGAGTGATTTACGATCTGGCACCTTTAAATGAGAATGCGGGAGAAACGGGTATTGCAATATACCTTCGCATCAGACCGTTGTGGGATACGGATAAATCGGAGCGAAACAGGGAAAGGCGGTTTAATACAAGTTTTACAAATTATATGATGGTGAGGGCAGAAGATGTTCTGCCTTTTGAAATTGTGATGCACTATTGGAATGACAGAGGTGTTTTACGTGCAATGGAAGGGGGCTGGAGTCTGAGAATAGCGCTTGCACCGGTAATGGATAATGCGGAACTCAGAACAGAGGAACGCGATTTGGCGGTGGGATATACGGTTGGCGTGGATGGACTTATCAATGAACAGAAAGTAACGGAACGCGTATTGAGAGTTTTTGATCGGATGTTTTCAGAAGAGTATGGCATCATTGTTTTTCCGGAGGCTTTGGGAACGGAGGAGGCACTTGTCGGTATCAAAGATAAAATGCGTGAACACCCGGAGTTTTGTACCTTTGTTATGGCGCCGACAATTTGTGCTGATGGCTCAAATGTGCTTGTTGTTTTAGGACCGGGTGGAGTGGAATGTCTTCGCCATAAAAAAACGTCACCAGCCATTCTGATTACAGAAGACGGAAGGGAGGAGCGAGAAGACCTTTTATTTGACAGGCAGGTACATTTGTTGATTACACATGAACTTGGATTGGTGGCTTTTCCAATCTGCGCAGAACTATTGGATCCGGATTTTTATCGTTTGATTGTAAATGCGGTTCTGGTTGACACAATTGTTTGCGCTTCATTTTCGCCGGGTGTGAAAGCGTTTCACGATACTTTATTAAAGGGGACGGCGGCGAGACTCCTGCAGTTGTATATTAATACTTGTTCTGCGAAGACTGTTTCACGCAACGAACAGATTGCGTTGCCGCTTGGATTTGTGCAAGTACCATGCTCTGACGAGGAATTTCAAATCAGAACCGTGGACCGGGAATGCATGGGGGAATGTTCGAAAGGTATATGCTATTTTGACATTACAATTATATATAAGGATAAAGAATTTCATGTTGAAAGCCTTCATAAAAGATGTGCGTAAATTGTCGAACGGGGAGATTGTGATTGGCGCTCGTAGAAAAGAAATGGAGGACGGAGAATGTACAAAGAAAAATATGTGATAAATTTTTTTAAAGCCGACCAGGATGAAATGCAGAGAAAAACACGGGGCTTTTCCAAAATAATGGTTGAATTAATTGCCGAGGCAGCTTTTGGTGAACTTGAAAAATTACAGCAGGAATGCAAACAGATGCGATATTCCGCACAGGGTTATCTGGAAGACTCAAAAGTGTCTCCTGAGGAAAAAAATACGCTGGTAAATATAGGATATATAAACGCGCTGTTGGATGTGGAGCAAATGTACTTACAAAAATTAACGATACAGAATGAAATGCAGCAGATAAAGACCAGATATAAGAATGCAATTTTGGCGGCACTGGTAAAAGCCGGAACTATGCTTCATAAAGATCTTGCCTGTGCAATTGGGGTATCGGCAAGTGGTCTGACCGCGGTCATTAAACAGATGAATGCAACGTCGGTGCCGACAATTCGTGTTGAAGAAGTCAGTAAATATAAGCTCTACTCTATAACGCCTGCGGCATATCAATATATAACGCATTATATGCCGGGAATGCTGCCTGAGATGGAAACGGGTAATCGGGAGCAAGAAGTATATTTTGATTATGTGATGGCGGTGAGGAGTGTAAAGCAAAATCGAAAGATGGGGATAGCTGAAAAGGGGAGGGAAATCAGGTCAGATTATGTAATGGCACTAAATAGAGGGGGCAAAAAATTTATGAATGGACAGGCAAAGTTTGGGAGTGTGATTGAATTTAGCCAGAAACTTGCTTAGGAAAGCATGGTGATGAGGAGGGCGGATAATGAAAACGAGTATAGATAATTTAAAAGTATTGATAGAAAGTCTGGGAGAAGACTGGAAAACGAAGCTTGATATGTATTTAAAGAATGAAGATGTTGACCTGGATCGGAAGGGCAAAAACAGTATAGAGGATTTTTTGCAGAGCTGTATGGAAGAAATAAAGGACAATAAGGTTTCGAGCCTGCAGAGAGTAGAGAAAAAAATAGATAATGATTTGTTGTATAAAAACTTAAAAAAGTATTTGGATGAGGCATTATGGACTTTTTATGCATTTGCACCGTTGCGGGCACTGGGAACGGTAAATGCTCAGGAGGCATGTGATATTATGGAGCAGGTATTTAATCGTTCTGTTTTGCGTTTTCATCCCAATATTATGCAGGAGTATGAGAAATATCATTTTGATAATGGAAATGCGTTTATTGATTTTCTGAACGCGCAAGATGGCTTATGCTCATATATCATTGGAAAAACCATGCATTACGATGCAATGTTGAGCTTTGTGCATATGCAGACAAGGTTGCCAAAAGAACTTTGCAAAAAGCTGGTGGACATGGTAGATGGCAATTTTAATGAATTGAGATTGAATTACATTATCGAAAGGCTGAATTCTTTGTGCAAGTATAATGATAATTGATAATCTGCAGGCAATCCGACATCCTCTGTTTGTTTAATAAAATCAATTGCAAAATGTCTGGCAAACCCGTAAAATATTACAAAAGGAGGGGGAAATCATGGACAGGCAAAATCTGACGCTGCTCACCGACCTGTATGAGCTGACGATGATGCAGGGGTACTTTAGGAATAAGGATCAGAACGAAACGGTTATTTTTGACGCGTTTTACAGAAACAATCCCTGTGACGGCGGGTTCGCCGTGATGGCTGGCGTGGAACAGCTGATTCAGTATATCAGGGAGCTGCATTTTGATAAGACGGACATTGACTATCTGGCGGGGCTCGGCATTTTCGGGCAGGATTTTCTGGACTATCTGGCGGACTTCCGTTTTACGGGGGATGTCTACGCGATCCCGGAGGGAACGGTTGTTTTCCCCAGAGAACCGCTTGTAAAAGTGATTGCGCCGATCATGCAGGCGCAGCTTGTGGAAACGGCGATCTTAAATATCATCAACCACCAGAGCCTGATTGCCACGAAGGCGGCGAGAGTCTGCTACGCGGCGCAGGGAGACGGGGTGATGGAGTTCGGGCTTCGGCGCGCGCAGGGGCCCGACGCGGGTACATACGGCGCGAGGGCGGCGGTGATCGGCGGTTGTGTGGGCACCTCCAACGTGCTCTGCGGACAGCTTTTTGATGTGCCGGTGAAGGGCACCCACGCCCATAGCTGGATTATGAGTTTTCCGGATGAATACACGGCGTTTCGGACTTATGCGGATATGTACCCGTCCGCCAGCATTCTTCTGGTGGATACATACGACACATTGAAATCGGGCGTGCCGAACGCGATCCGTGTATTCAGGGAGATGCGGGAAGCGGGCGTCCCGCTGACTTTCTACGGCATCCGTCTGGACAGCGGCGACCTTGCGTACCTCTCCAAAGAGGCGAGAAAGATGTTGGACGAAGCAGGATTTCCTGATGCGGTAATTTCCGCGTCCAACGATCTGGATGAATTTCTGATTCAGAGCCTGAAAGACCAGGGGGCGAAAATCACTTCCTGGGGTGTGGGTACGCATCTGATCACGTCGAAGGACTGCCCGTCTTTCGGGGGTGTCTACAAGCTGGCGGCAATTATGGGTGAGGACGGGAAATTTATTCCGAAAATTAAGCTCTCCGAAAACACGGAAAAGGTAACGAACCCCGGCAATAAGACGATTTACCGTGTCTATGACAGGGAGAGCGGGAAAATAAAAGCGGACTTGATTTGTCTGGCGGACGAGACGTATGACGAGAGCGAACCGCTTTTACTGTTTGACCCGGTGGAGCCGTGGAAAAAGACGAAACTTCCGGCGGGTAGTTATCGTCTGCGGGAACTGATGATGCCCATTTACAAAAACGGCGAGTGCTGCTACACGTCCCCGAAGGTGATGGATATCCGCGCCTACTGTCAGGAAGAACAGAATACCCTGTGGGAGGAGACAAGGCGTCTGGTAAATCCGCACAGGGTACATGTTGATCTTTCGAGCAGGCTTTATGATGTGAAAATTGCGTTACTTGACCAAATGGGTCAATAAGAAAACTGCGGCAGATACTCCCTGTTTTCCGCAAGGATATCGTCCAGAATCTGCTTTGCCACAGTGGCGGAGTTTACAAGCGGATGAATGGTCAGCGCCTGCAGGGCACAGTCGTAATCGCCGGTTACGGCGGCTTCAATGGTGAGCTGCTCGTAAGCCTTTACATTCTGCAAAAGACCGCGGATTTTTAATGGGGTGCGCCCGATGTGTATGGGGTGTGCCCCGTCTTTGTCGATCACGCAGTTTCGCTCGATGGACGCGTTGTCGGGAAGGTCCGCATTTGCGCCGCGATTTAGGACATTTACGGTCTGTATGTCTTTTTTATTGTTGTAGATAGAGTCGATCAGGCTACATGCCGCATCGGAGTAGCGCGCGCCGCCGCGTTTTGCAAGCTGGGGCGGTTTGACGTCCAGAGCAGGATCCTGATAAAGGGCAAAGAGATCCTTCTCCACCTGCTTGATGACTTCCGCGCGGCAGCCTTCCTCCTTCGCGGCTCGGTCGCACTCGGAGAACATTTCCGGCTGCATATAGTAGTATTTCAGATAGCTCACAGGCACCATTCCCAGAGATTTTAAGAACGTGGGATCGTAGTGGGTTTCCGGGATGTTTGCCATCACTTCTTTTGCGGATTCGGAGCAGAGCTTTTCAATCGCTGCTGCGGTCACATCCTCCCCACGCACCAGTACGCGCTTCGCCCAGACAAGGTGGTTGATACCCACGAAGTCGCAGAACACGTCGTCCGGGGCGCAGCCAAATTTTTCCGCAATATCGCTGATCATATTGATGGGACAGTTGCACAGCCCGATGGCTTTGACGGCGCTGTGATTTAGGGCAGCTTCCGTCAGAATGCCCGAGGGATTGGCGAAATTAATCAGGAAAGCGTCCGGGCACAATCGTTCCATATCGTGACAGATATCCAAAATGACGGGAACAGAACGCAGGGCCTTGGCGAAACCGCCCGCGCCGGTAGTCTCCTGGCCGATTTTGCCGTAGCGCAGCGGGATTTTTTCGTCCCGCATTCTGGCGTCCAGTTGTCCTACGCGAAACTGTGTGGTGACAAAATCCGCGTTCTTTAACGCCTCTTCCCTGTCTGTTGTTGCATGAATCTGTAAGTCAACGCCGCTCTTTTCTGCCATTCTCTTTGCAAGCTCTGTGACAATATGCAGTTTTTCCAACCCTGCCTCCACGTCTACCAGCCAGATATCCTTGACGGGAAGGCTGTCGTGCCGTTTGATGAAACCTTCGATCAGCTCCGGGGTGTAGCTGGAGCCGCCGCCGATGGTTGCGACTTTTAATCCTCTGTCTGCCATGATTACTCCTCCTTTTTATCTGCATGTCTCCCGCAAAACCAGTTCCGCCTCAAATGTCCGTGTGACAGGTTCGCCCTCCGTGTGATTGATTCTGTCGATCAGAAGTGATACGCCCGCCTGTCCCATCTCGTAGAGCGGCTGGCGCATGGTGGAGAGAGCAGGAAACAGGATGTCCTTGGAATCGGGGATATCGTCGTCAAAACCGATCAGCGCCAGATCTTCCGGCACCGAGAGTCCGGCTTCCCGAACTGCCCGCCACACGCCGAAAGCAGGTTTGTCGGCTCCAGCGAAACAGGCATCCGGGCGTTCGCCCTGCGCCAGCCGCCTTTTCATCTGCTGATAGGCGATATCCTCAAAGTGGTCGGCGTAAAGGATGGAATCGGGACCAAGCGGCATCCGATAATCGTGCATGGCGGAAACAAAGCCGTTCAGCCGTTCCAGTCCCACGTCGTAATTCATATCGCAGGTTACATGGACAATGTTTTTTCGTCCCTGCTTAATCAGGTGCTCGGTGGCGGTATAGGCGCCGCGAAAATTATCGAGCAGGATTTTGTCGGCGCGGCAGTCGCTTATATTGCTTTCGATCAGAACGCTGTTTGTCGATTTCGCCGCCACATAACGGAAAAGCGCTTCGTCGTCAAAACAGCTTCCGTAGGCGATGATGCCGTCTGTGCATCCGCTTGTAAGATAGTCCACATATTTCATCCTCACAGTCATATCCCTGCGCCCACTGCAAAACAGGATGTTGTAATCCCGTGCTTCCGCGGCGTCCTGCAGTCCGTGGATCAGCTGAAAGAAAAAGTCGTTGCACAGATCGTCCATGACAACACCGATGGTGCCGGTTTTTTGCAGGACAAGGGACTTGGCAAGACCGTTCGGAACATAGTGGTTTTCCTCTATGACCTCCAGTATTTTTTTTCGGTTCTCCGGGCTGACCCCGGGCTTATTGTTCAGGACTCTGGAAACCAGTGTCCGGGAGACGTTCGCTTGTTTCGCGATATCTGATATGGTAGCCATATGCCGCCTTTCTCTTACGACCTGCCGGGAAAAGGATATCGTGTGCGGATGCCCCGGCGGTTTCTGTTATGTGTGCGTGTCTGCATGTGCGTTTACATGTTGCGACACATAATTGTTTCAAAATTTACATTTATATTGTAACATAGTGTGCCATAATGTCAACTAAAATGTTACATACATGATGAGAGAACTTTATGTAACAGGAAAGGGGGAACCGGAACATACATTGAAGTTACAATGTATACGATAATACTTGAAATACGCGTGAACAGGGAAAAATGCGAAGTTTGTGTGTTGACAGATGTGCGGGAATTGGGTTAGGATGAAATCAGAGTGTAAAACGATACACAGAACAATGTGGGGAAAAGGGGATATGGGGCGAAATTGAGGACGCTTCAGAAGGAGGATTACCATGGATAAACAGGGTAAGAACGAAAAGTATATTCTGGGAATTGACCAGGGCGGCACGAAAACCGCCGCCGCCGTGATGCGGGAAGACGGTTTTATTGTGGGAAGCGCGACGACGAAGGGAGCTTACTTTCCCGATGAGGGAGTGGAAAATGCGCTGGAGCAGATGGCGGCTGCTGCGGAAGGGGCGATAAACAGCGCGGGGATTGGCAAAGAGGAAATCGCCTATACGGTGGCAGGCGTCGGAGGTATAGACTGGACCGGCGACGACATGATGATAAGGGATGCGCTGCGGGAAAGGCTTTCGCTGGAAGAGATTTTTGCCTGTAACGACGCGGTTATTGCGTTCTACAGCGGCGCGCTGCGCTCCCACGGTGCGGTGATCTGTGCGGGAACGGGAATGAACGGTGCTCTGATCGACAAGAACGGCAGACAGTTTGTCTATGGGGATTATATGGAAGAGAAGGCGCAGGGGGGAAGCGCCCTGGCGAAGCGCGCGCTGCGGAAAGTCTTTGATGCGGAGCTTGGGCTTTGTCCGCCCACGAAACTGAAACCGCTGTTTCTGGGTCAGGCGGAGGTGTCTGATGTGGACGCGCTGCTAAAGCGTTACATGACGGAGAGCGGTTTCCGAAAAGAACTGCGTTACCTGGTGCCGCAGATTCTGATGGTGGCAAAGACGGGTGACAAGGCGGCGTGTGCCCTTTTGGATGAATTTTCGGGAGAGATTGTCGCATATATTGAGGCGGGGCTTCGGAAAATGGAGATGAAGCCGGAAGAAGAGGAGATCGTGTTGGCGGGAAGCGTATTCAAGGGAGAGGACAATCCTCTTACCTGTCGCGTGATAAAGGGGATCCAGGAACGGCTGCAGGGTGCGAAGGCCGTACAGGCATGTTATGAGCCCGTAGTGGGAGCCTGCGTTATGGGGCTGGTCAGGCTGGACATGGAACCCTCAGAGCGGGAGAAGAGCATCCGTGAGAGCGCGGCTGTTCTCGGACTGCAGCGGAGCTGAGTTTTTCACGTTGCGGAAATGCAAAGACGGATATTCTGTTTGTTGATAAAGTGTTACAAAATACAGGACCTGATTCTGTGCAAAATTTACAAGATATATTGAAAAAGCAGGTTGATTGTTGCCGGTTTTTACCAATAATGTTAAAATGTATACTATCATATGTAGAGGGAATGGTTGGTAAAGGGGATTACTTTGGATAAATATATCTTAAATGTACCTGAATGGCAGGGGGAACTGCTATTTACAAGAGAAGTGCTGGTATTTGTGGGCATTATTGTTTTGATGCTTGCGGGTATCCTGTTCTGCTTCTGGGGATATAAATACTTCAATACAGTGCTGTTTCTGGGAATCGGCGCTGTGGTCTGTTATGCTTCTTTTCTTTTGATAGAGCCCATGACGGCTAATCCGGTTGTCAGGATGTTTCTGACAGTCTCGCTCACTTTTCTTGGCATATGTCTCGTGTATTTTTTGGATATTATCCTAAGTTATTTTCTGGATAAACTGCGGCTGAAAAACGTGCTTGGGAAGAATATTTATCTTTTTGCGGCGCCTCTCGGAGCGGCTATTATCGGACTGACGATCTATTGGTTTATATGGCGCGGTCTGGGTGTGGCGGCTGTGACAGCAGTGGTCTGTGGCGTGACCGGGCTGGTATTCCAGCATCATAATAAAAAGAAAGCGGTGCGTTTCAGGTGCTATAGCGATCTTCTGCAGATGCCCCGCCCGAAGGTGGACGAAAACGGGCTGGAGTATATTGCCATGGGGACACCGATTATGGCAGGGACAGCGGCGGCAGCAGTCACTGTCCCGTCAAAGTCTGCGGCAGCTGGGGCAGTGACTGTGGAAGCAGCTATGCCGGAACCGGAACCTGCGGAGGCAGCTATACCTGAGCCGGAACCGGAACCTG
>ERZ779624.8-NODE-8-length-141429-cov-40.593200_pt1 | contig 141429 bp, 135 predicted proteins | sample MGYA00514190_ERZ779624 | MGnify/ENA primary metagenome ERZ779624 (study PRJEB29562, sample SAMEA4376706) | mouse gut metagenome | isolation source: Cecum | study: EMG produced TPA metagenomics assembly of the A DSS colitis mouse model was used to assess the... | reverse complement strand
GCCTGACAAGCGTAACGATTCCCGACAGCGTGACGTCGATCGGGGACAGAGCATTCCAGGATTGTAGCAGCCTGACAAGCGTCACGATTCCCGACAGCGTGACGTCAATTCCGGTACAGACATTCGACGGTTGCAGCAGCCTGACAAGCGTAACGATTCCCGACGGCGTAACAACAATCGGGAGCAGCGCATTCAATGGTTGCAGCAGCCTGACAAGCGTAACGATTCCCGACAGCGTGACGGAGATTTGCTACTGTGCATTCTCCGGTTGCCGCAGCCTGACAAGCGTAACGATCGGCAACAGCGTGAAGTACATCGAGAACTACGCATTCGACGATTGCAGCGGCTTGACAAGCGTAACGATCGGCAATAGCGTGACGTTCATCGATAGCGAAGCATTCCGCGGTTGCAGCAGCCTGACAAGCGTCTATTGCAAGGCAATCGTTCCGCCGATTATCGTAAACGATACCTTTGATAAAGTTAGTGCAACCGCAACGTTATATGTTCCGACAGGCTGCAAGGCAGCTTATGCTGCGGCTACCGAATGGAGTAAATTTAAAACAATCGAAGAAACCCAATTTTAAAACATTCATATTATGAGCAACCCGAACATGTACAAGCAGGCGAGTTCCAATAACATAACGTTGGATCCGTATCCTTTTCCGAGCGAGCTGGGCATGGAAGCTTACCTGATGGACAATCCGTCCATCCTCAAACTCGACGACCGCAAATACGGCAAGCCGCAGATCATCGAGTGCGAGATGAGCATCGGCAAATGCACGAACCGGAAAACGCGCGGACGAATCGACATGGTCGTGCGGTACGACGAAGATCTCTTCGGGATTTTGGAGCTGAAGAAACACGCTCTCGACAAAGATACCCTGTTCCAGCTATGCGACTACCTGGCCGAACGCGAGAAAATAGTAGAGGCCATCAACCAGAGCGACGCTGTGGAGGTAGACCTCGACCCGGAGAACGTGAAGTTCGTGGGCGTACTCGTCGGCGGGTATATCGACGATGAACTGCGGAAAGAGATGCCGATAACGGATTTGAAAAACAATAATCTGCTGAAAGAACATCCCCGGCAGCAGACTATTGCGGGATATACCGACCAAATATCGGCCATCACGCTCGAACGCTTCCGCAATCCGCACACCTGCGAGATCGTCGTCCTTTCTACGCCGATCGTTAAAACGAGCGTCAAGGACACGACGAAATACCAAATCGACGGCGAAGGGCGCTACGGCAAAGCCAAGCTGGTGCACGAGATTGTCAAACGCTATGTAAAACAACATCCGGAGGCAAGCATCGACCGACTGGAAAAAATATTCCCGACGCCGAGATTGATTCGGACTTTGGGCGTCTTTGCCGAAGCACAGGTCGCGAAAAAGAGAGCCGACCGCTACTATGCCGACCGGAAGATGCTGATTGCGCTGGGCGACGGTGTGAAAATCGCCACCTGCAACCAATGGGCGAAAGAATCGATCGACGAATTTATCGCGAACGTCGAGAAACAGAAGCTCGGATTCGAGATTGCGGCGCTGTAAAATCGCCTCGCATGGTTTGCCGAAAGAGGTTGCCGAAGATTCGGCGACCTCTTTCTTATGGGCATTGGCTGCTTGCGGAACGATGCGGGAGCCGGCCGGTTATTCGAAAAACTGTTCGTCGAAATTAACGAGGTAGAGTTTTTCGGTGGCCCGCGTGAGGGCCGTATAGAGCCAGCGGAGCATGTCGCGCGTCATGGGCTCGTCGCCGAAGAGGCAGCGGTCGATGAAGACAGCCTTCCATTGGCCGCCCTGCGCCTTGTGGCAGGTGATGGCGTAGGAAAACTTCACCTGAACGGCATTAAAGTGCGGATTTTCACGTATTTCCTTGAAGCGTTTGAGCTTGCTTCTGATCTCCTCGTAGTCCTTTTCCACCTCGTAGAAAAGCCGCTGCGACTCTTCGCGCGTGAGCGACGGCGATTCGGAAGCGAGCGTATCGAGCAGAATCTTGCAGGGAACGGCGGTGTCGTCGTAGTCGGGAAACTCCAGCACGGCGTCGGCAAAACGGAACCCGTAGAACTCCTCGAAGCGCCGGATACGCTTCAGACAAGCCACATCGCCGTTGGCTATGAAGCTCATCGGGCAGTCGTCGCCCTGCGCAAAAAAGTAGTTGTTCTTCACCACCATCAGCATGTCGCCGCTCTCCACCTCCTCCTCGGCGTAGAGCACGTTGCGCCGGATGCCCTCGTTGTAGCGGTTGGCGCGCTTGTTCGAGCGGGTGATGACAATGGTTTCGTCGCGGCCGTACTGCGCATAGCTGTCCTGCAATTTTTCGAGGAAATCGCCGCCCTCGACCGCTTCGATGTCGGGAAAATCCATCCGGAACCGCGGTATGTCGAGGATGTTGTTTTCGAGCATGCAGCGCACCAGCGTAGCATTGAACAGAATGCCCGATTCGGCCTGCTGGCGGACCACTTCGTCCAGCGTATTGTAGACCACATCGCCATAGGCTCCCAGCGACACCGGGTCGAGCGCCGGGCTGAAGTCACTGCCCACGGGCGGCAGCTGGGCGTTGTCACCCACCAGAATCAGCCGGCAGGCACGGCCGCTGCGGACGTACTGCACCAAATCCTCCAGCAGCGAGCCGCTGCCGAAATGGGGGCCGTCGGGTGTGCGGTCGGGCAGCATCGAAGCCTCGTCGACAATGAAAACCGCATCGCGTTCGGGGTTGAAGTTGAGCGAATATTTCGATTCGTAGTCGGCCGCCGTCTGCTGACGGTAAATGCGTTTGTGAATCGTGAAGGCCTTCTCACCGGAATAGCGCGCCAGCACCTTGGCCGCCCGGCCCGTAGGAGCCAGCAGCACGGGTTTCGTGCCCAGTTCCTTCAGCGCCGCAACCAGTGCGGCTATCAGCGTGGTTTTGCCCGTTCCGGCATATCCGTTCAGCACGAAAATCCGCGAAAAATCTTCGTCGGCAAGGTATTCCGATATGCGTTCTACGATTTTTTTTTGCCCGGGAGTTGCTTGGAAACAAATTTTAGCGTAAATTTGGGACGCGATACGTGTGCTGAGCATTCGCCTTGTTTTATTTCGGACAAAATTAATAACAAATACTCGATTAAAAAAATGAAAAGAATCATCCAAATCATTCTTGCAGTGGTGATCGTGGCGCTGGTCTATGTCATCTACGACCAGATTTCGACCCCCATCCGTTTCGACAACGAGCTGGCCGCCCGCAAGGCGCAGGTCATCGAGCGCATCAAGGACATCCGCACCGCACAGCGGGCCTACAAGTCCAAGTACCAGCGTTTCACGGGCGACTTCGACACGCTCACGGCGTTCATTCTCAACGATACGCTGGAGCTGGAGCGCAAGATCGTCGACGAGGACGACTCGGTGGGTATGGCCGCATTGAAAAAGGCCGGCAAGAAGAACATCGAGAAGTTCAAGATTGCCGTCATCGACACGATTTTTGCTCCCAAGGTGCTGAGCAAGTCCGACATCGAGCAGTTGCGCTACATTCCCGGCACGGACAACCAGGCCCAATATATCATGGAGGCGGGCATCATCACCACCGAATCGAAGGTCGTCATTCCCGTCGTGGAGTGCCGCGCTCCTTACAAGATTTTCCTCGACACGGTCGCTTATCGCCAGGAGTTCATCAACCTGGTCGACGACGAGGTCCACAACTTCAACCGTTATCCGGGCGTCAAGTTCGGTTCGATGGAAGCCGGCAACAATGAAGCAGGCAACTGGGAGTAGGACCCCGCGCCTCACGAACAAGGTGTCCATTCAGCGGTCGTTGGATGGACACTCTTTTTCGGTCTCGGGGCTCGACCGCGACTTCACGGGCGAGGCGATAGTGACGGTGGAGATTCTCACGCCGCAGACTTTGCTCGTGCCCGCCGACCTGCTCCAGACATCCACGGCTGCCGAGCTGCTCGCCGCCGCCGGAATGGCCTGCCGGCAAGACGAGCAGGCGGTCCGCAGTATGCCGCGCTCGCTTGGCCGGGACAAGGAGGTGGTCGCCGTCATAGCGTTGGACGAAAAGATACTCCAGCGAATCCGCGGGCGATTGGGTTACCGCGCCGACTTCACTACCCCGCTTTTGGAGGGTCCCACGGCGGCAGCGCAGACCGTCTGGCTGCGCCGCGCTCCGGGGGTGCTATATATAAAGGTATTCGGCCGGACCCTGCGGCTCGCCGAAGTCATCCCGGCCGCGGCCGAAGCCGACATCCTCTACTTCATCGACCGGCTGGGCAGGGCGCTGCCTTTGGGGCAGATGCGGCTGCAGATAGCCGGACCCGGCGCCAAGGCCCTGCGCAAGTTGATAGGCAAACGCTTCAGATACGTCGTATGCGAATCGTAAGCGGAAAATACAAGGGCCGGGCCATCAACCCGCCCCGCAACCTGCGGGCGCGCCCCACGACGGATTTCGCCAAGGAAAACCTGTTCAACGTGTTGGGCAATCTGGTCGATTTCGAGCAGTGCGACGTGCTCGACCTGTTCGCAGGTACGGGGTCTATCAGCTACGAGTTCGCCTCGCGCGGCGCCCGGAGCGTCACGGCGGTGGAAATCAATCCGGTGCACTGGAATTTCATCCGGCAGACGGCCGCCCGGCTGGGCATCGAAAATTTCTACCCGGTCAAGGCCAACGCCTTTCTCTATGTGAAAAGCTGCGGGAAGCAGTTCGACGTGATTTTTTCGGATGCGCCCTACGATTTGGAGGGCAGCGAGCGAATCGTCGATTCGGTCCTCGGGGGCGGATTGCTCCGCGAAAACGGTTTGTTCATCTTCGAGCACTCCCGGAAAATGGATTTTTCTTCGCACGGGGAGTTCTGGCAGTTAAGGAGTTACGGAAACGTGCAATTTTCTTTCTTCAAAAAAGGCTGAATTTGTTTGGAGTTACCGAAATTTGTATTACCTTTGCATTCGCAATCAGCAAAAAGGTGCGTTAGTTCAGCTGGTTAGAATACGTGCCTGTCACGCACGGGGTCAGGGGTTCGAGTCCCCTACGCACCGCAGACAAGGGCTTTGGAATCGGAAGATTTTCAAAGCCTTTTTTCGTTGCTCCAACCGCATAACAGAATACTTCCCGATACCATGGCAGACAACTATTTGGGCCGCAAGATGGACGAATACTTCGCACGCAGGGACGACCGCGCGGCCCGCCGTCCGGCAATGACATTGGATCGGCTGCTACTGAAAAACCGCAGCCACCGGGGTTATGACGCCGGTTTCGTCGTGCGCGACGACCAGCTTCGCCGCATCATCGAGGTCAATGCCCGTATCCCCTCGGCCCGCAACCAGCAGGTGCTGCGGTTCCGCCCCGTGCTGGCCGACGAGGCGCCTGCCCTGCTGCCCCACATCCGGTTGGGCGGCGCTTTGCCGGAACTGCACCTGCCGCTGCCCGGCACCGAGCCCAACGCCTTCATCGTCGTTTGTTCGACGGTCGGGGAGAGCCGTTATGTCGACATCGACCTCGGGATTTCGGCACAGAGCATGTTGCTGAAAGCCGTGGAGCTGGGGTTGAACGGCATCTGCATCGCCGCTTTCGACAAAGAGAAGATCGCCGATGCGCTCGCGCTGCCGTTGGAGCCGCTGTTGGTTCTCGCCATCGGCAAAGGCGCCGAGCGAATCGAGCTGACCGAAATCGGCGAAAACGACAGTCACGACTACTACCGCGACGGACATGGCGTCCACCACGTGCCGAAACTGCGAATCGACGATCTGATAATCCGATAAGCAGCCATACAGCGGCGGTTCCTCCGGGAGCCGCCGTTTTTCTTGCCGGACCGATACCGATTCCGGAATTTGCTACCCATATTCCGGTTTCTGCGCCGCGGCTGCAAATCTTCGCACTGAAAACCATATATTTGCACGCAGAACCGAACTCAAAACCATTCAGTCATGAAACAGATTCGTTTGTTCGCCGCAGGGCTCCTGCTCCTGGCGGCCGCGGTCGCCGGATGCACGGGCCGCACAGGCAAGGCGGTCCCCGCCGTCCCCGAAGTATACATGACGCGCGACATCTCCCCGGCCGGGCTCAACGCCGTCTACGAGGCGCTGGGACGCGAAGCCAAAGGCAAAGTCGCCGTGAAGATTTCGACCGGAGAGCCGGGCGGCAACAACTTCCTGAAGCCCGCGCTTATCGGCGATTTCGTCCGGAAAATCGGCGGCACCATCGTCGAATGCAATACGGCCTACGGCGGTGGCCGCGCCGCTACGGCCGACCATCTCAAAGCCGCCGAGGAGCACGGATTCACGGCCATCGCGCCCGTCGACATCATGGATGCCGAGGGCGAAATCGCGCTGCCCGTTGTCGGCGGCAAGCATCTCAAGGAAGATTTCGTCGGCTCGCACTTCCCCGCCTACGATTTCACGGTCATCCTCTCCCACTTCAAGGGGCACGCCATGGGCGGATTCGGCGGAGCGCTCAAGAACATGTCCATCGGCATCGCTTCGTCGGCCGGAAAGGCTTGGATACACACCGCAGGCAAAACCAAGACCGACCTGTGGAACAACCTGCCCGAGCAGGACGCCTTTCTCGAATCCATGGCCGAAGCGGCCAAGGCCGTCGCCGACCATTGCGGCGAGCGCATCCTCTATATCAACGTCATGAACAACCTTTCGGTCGACTGCGACTGCGACGCGCACCCCGCTGCTCCGCAGATGGGCGACATCGGCATCTTCGCTTCGCTGGACCCCGTGGCGCTCGATCAGGCATGTGTCGACCAGGTCTACGCTTCGGAAGATCCCGGCAAGGTCCATCTCATCGAGCGGATGGAATCGCGCCACGGCATCCACACCGTCGAGCACGCCGCCGCCATCGGGCTGGGCAGCCGCGAATATACGCTCGTCGACCTCGACCGAACGCAGCCGCAGCAATGAAATCCCGCATAGCCGAAAACACTATGCGTCAGCCGCATGGAAGTCCGCGAAACCCTCGTGGCACGGTCGTTGCAGACCTGCGGCCATCATGTCCCGTGCAAACAGTTTGAAACCATGCAGCAGACCCTCCGACCCTATGTCAGCGAGCTTCAGGAACTCGCCGCCCGGCTCCACGCCGAGCCTTGTTCCTGCGTAATCCGCCAGGGTGCGCAGGTGCGGATTTTCCGCGAGCGGGGCATCAAGGACCTCTACCGGATTCTGACCGAAGAACCGGAGTTGCTCGACGGCGCATCCGTGGCCGACAAGGTCGTGGGCAAAGGGGCTGCGGCGCTGATGATTCTGGGCGGCGTCCGCGCGGTCCATGCCGACGTCGCCAGCACCGGAGCGCTCCAGTTGTTCGACGCGCAAAATATCCCCGTGAGCTGCACGCTCGAAGTGCCGCATATCATCAACCGCGCAGGCACGGGCTGGTGTCCCGTCGAAACGCTGTGCCGCGACTGCCGCACCGCCAAGGAGTGCCTCGAACCGATCCGCAATTTCATCCGTACCGTTCCATGAATAAGATTCCGTTGCTGGCCGCCCTGCTGCTGGCCTTTCCGGTCCGGGCTTCGCTGCCCGCCGACACGCACACCGTCACCGAAGAGGAGCGGCCCCGTCCCATCGACAGCGTGGTCGTCACGGGCGCCCGTTACCGGGCCGACGTCCGCCACCTGCCCATGACCGTCTCGACGGTGGGGCGCGGGCGAATCGAGCAGAGCCACGAGCCGTCGCTGCTGCCGCTCCTCACCGAGCAGGTGCCGGGGCTGTTCGCCACCGGGCGCGGCATCATGGGTTACAGCGTCTCGACGGGTGCTGCCGGGCAGATGTCGCTGCGCGGCATCGGCGGGGCGCCGCAGGCCGGACTGCCCACCACCGGGCTGATGGTGCTCATCGACGGACACCCGCAGTACATGGGGCTGATGGGCCACCCCATCGCCGACGCCTGCCAGTCGATGCTGACCGAGCGCGTCGAGGTGCTGCGCGGCCCGGCGTCGGTGCTCTACGGTTCCAACGCCATGGGCGGGGTCATCAACATCGTGACCCGCAAATCGAAGGACGACGGCGTCCGAACGGGGGTGCACATCGGCTACGGCTCCTACAACACCTTGCAGACCGAAGCGACCAACCGGGTGAAGCTAAAACGTTTTAGCAGCGTCGTGACAGGCTCCTACAACCGCAGCGACGGCCATCGGCCCCGAATGGGGTTCGAGCAATACGGCGGCTATGCCAAGGCAGGCTACGAAATCGCCTCGGCATGGAACATCGAGGCCGATGTCAACCTCACCCACTTCAACGCCTCGAATCCCGGAAGCGTCGCGGCTCCGGTGCTCGACAACGATTCGCACATCACGCGCGGCATGACCTCGCTGGCCCTGCGCAACGAATACGAACGGACCTCGGGCGCGCTGAGCTTCTTCTGCAACTGGGGCCGCCACAAAATCGACGACGGCTATTCGCCCGGCAGCGAGCCGCTCGACTACCGGTTCCATTCGCGCGACGAGATGCTGGGCATTTCGTGGTACCAGAGCGCCCGTCTTTTCGAGGGCAACCGCCTGACACTGGGCTTCGACTGGTTCCGTTTCGGGGGCCGCGCATGGAACCAGCCGCTCGACGGTTTGCCGCGCTCGATGCTGGCCGACAAAACGCTGCACGAAGTGGCCGCCTACGTGGATTTCCGCCAGACCATCGGTTCGTGGCTCACCCTGGATGCGGGCCTGCGCATCGACCATCATTCGCACGTCGGAACCGAATGGGTGCCGCAGGCGGGCATTTCGTTCCTGCCCTCGAACAGCGCCGAAATCAAACTTTCGGCCTCGAAAGGATTCCGCTACCCCACTATCCGCGAAATGTACATGTTCCCGCCGCAGAATCCCGACCTGAAGCCCGAACGGCTGTGGAGCTACGAAATCGCCTGGTCGCAGCGCGTTCTCGACGGCCGGATTTCGTTCGGGGTCAACGTCTTCTACATCGACGGCGAGAACCTCATCATGCGCGTCCCCGTCGACGGACGGCCGAAAAACATCAACACGGGAAAAATCGAGAACGCAGGGGCCGAAGCGCAGTTCGCGTGGCGGATTTCGCCCGCGTGGTCGCTCGACGCCAATTACAGCTATCTGCACATGGCCTACCCCGTGCTGGCGTCGCCCGAGCACAAGCTCCATGTCGGAGCCGCGTTCGCCAGGGGCCGCTGGAACGTCTCGACGGGCGTGCAATATGTCGGCGGGCTCTACACCGAAGTCAAAGTCAACGGCCGCGGCCGCACCACGCAGGAGAATTTCGTGTTGTGGAACCTGCGCGGCAGTTTCCGCGTGTGCAAGGTCATCGAGCTGTTCGTGCGGGGCGAAAACCTGCTGGCCCAGCGCTACGAAATCAATGCGGGCTACCCCATGCCCAAGGCCACGGTTTTGGGCGGCGTGAACCTGCACTTTTAGATGCAATAAAAGAACTTAAATAGCTGAAGAACAATATGCAAACAACAACCGCAAAACTTTACTCGCTGCACTGCGGCCAGGCAAAAACCTACTTAGCCGCGGCGCTTTTCGTGGCGGGCAACATCGCCTTGCCGCAGTTGTGCCATACGGTGCATCTGGGCGGACCTACGTGGCTGCCTATCTATTTCTTCACCCTCGTCGGCGCCTACAAATACGGCTGGCGGACGGGGCTGTTGACGGCCCTTGCGTCGTCCGTGGCCAATTCGCTGCTTTTCGGGATGCCCGTCGCGGCCGCTCTGCCCGCGATTCTGCTGAAGTCGGTCGTGCTGGCCCTTGTCGCAAGTTGGACGGCGGCCCGGTTCCGCCGGGCGTCGCTCCTGCTGCTGGCAGGCGTCGTGCTGGCCTATCAGACCGTCGGCACCCTCGGCGAATGGGCGTTGGCCGGCGACTTCCGGACCGCCGCCCAGGATTTCCGTCTCGGCCTGCCGGGCATGCTTCTGCAAATCGCCGGCGGCTGGGCACTCATTAACCTGAAGCGCAAATAAGATGACGACACCCCGAAAATTAGGGTTCGGCTGCATGCGCCTGCCGCTCACCGACCCGGAAGACTTTGCGAAAGTCGACATGGCACAGGTCGAAAAGATGGTCGACACCTTTCTGGAACACGGATTCACCTACTTCGACACGGCCTACATGTACCACGAATTCCAGAGCGAAAAGATCGTCCGCGCGGCGCTTGTCGAACGCCACGACCGCAGCGCCTTCACCCTGGCAACCAAGCTGCCGACCATGTTCCTCAAAGCCGAGGGCGACCAGGAACGTATCTTCGCCGAGCAGCTGGAAAAATGCGGCGTCGACTACTTCGACTACTACCTGCTGCACAACCTCAATGTGGCGAACTACCGCAAGGTCTGCCGGTTCGACAGCTTCGCGTTCGCCGCGCGGATGAAAGCCGAGGGGAAAATCCGCCACGTCGGATTCTCGTTCCACGACAGCGCCGAGCTGCTGGACGAGATTCTGACGGCCCACCCCGAAACGGAGTTCGTGCAGCTGCAAATCAACTACATGGACTGGGAGAACGAAAGCATCCAGTCGCGCAGGTGCTACGAGACGGCCCGCCGCCACGGCAAACCCGTCGTGGTGATGGAGCCCGTCAAGGGCGGTACGCTGGCGCGCCTGCCCGAGGAGGCCGAACAGCGGTTCCGGGCGGTGCGTCCCGAGCTGTCGCCCGCGTCGTGGGCCATCCGTTATGCAGCCGGGCTCGACGGGGTCATGATGGTGCTGAGCGGCATGTCGTCGATGGAACAGCTTCGCGACAACATCTCCTACATGCAGCATTTCGAGCCGCTGAATGCAGAAGAACGCGCTGCCGTGGAAGACGCCGTCGGAATCATCAACCGTTCGATAGCCGTCCCCTGCACGGCGTGCCGCTACTGCGTCGACGGATGCCCCAAACAGATTGCCATTCCCGAGTACTTCGCCCTCTACAACAACGCCGAGCAGTCGCTGAACAAAGGATTTTCGGTGCAGACCGTCTACTACGCCAATCTCGCGCAGACGCACGGCCGCGCTTCGGACTGCATCGGCTGCCGCAAGTGCGAAAAGAGCTGCCCGCAGCACCTGCCCATCGTCGAGCACCTGCGGCAGGTAGCGGCCCGGTTCGACAAGGAAGAATAAGACCCGCCGGACAAATGCAATTTACCCCTGCCGAAGCGAGTTTCGGCAGGGGTAAATCGTTTTAGCAGGGCTCGGCGTCAGTTGGGTGTCCGGTACTCCTTGGGCGTCAGGCCCGTGAGTTTCTTGAACAGCCGCGTGAAGTGCTGCGGGTACTTGAACCCCAGCTCGTAGGCGATTTCGCCGACCGACTTGCGGACGTCGAAAATCCGCTCCTTGGCCACATCGATCAACTTGAGCTGGATATGGTCCTGCGCCGTGCGGCCCGTCTCCTTCTTGATAAGGTCGCCGAAATAGTTGGCCGACAGGTGGAGCTGTTCGGCGAAATATTTCACCGAGGGCAGCCCCTCGCTCTGCGGACGGTCCGAGGAGAAATAGGCGTCGAGCAGCGTCTCGAACCGAATCAGCAGGTCGCTGTTGACCTGGCTGCGCGTGAGGAACTGCCGCTCGTAGAAGCGCACGCAGTAGTCGAGCAGCAGCTCGATGTTGGCCGTGATGAGCCGCCGCGTATGCTTGTCGACGGCATGTTCGGTCTCCGTGCGGATTTTATGCAGGCAGTCGACGACGATGGCCCGCTCCTGCTCGGAGAGGTGCAGCGCCTCGTTGGCCTCGTAGGAGAAGAACGAATAACTGCGGATATTGCGGCCCAGCGAGGTGCCGCGAATCAAATCGGGATGGAAGACCAGCGCCCACCCCTTGGGCTGGAACTCCTCGCCGTTGTCCTCGACGCCCGCGACCTGCCCGGGAGCGATGGCCACGATGGTCCCCTCCTGATAATCGTAGTACTGACGGCCGTAGATCAGATTGCCGCACCTGACCTCCTTGAGAAAAAGGGTGTAGAAGCCGAAAGTATGGCGCATGTGACGAATCCGGCGCGACTTGGAGAGGTCGATGACCGACACCAGCGGGTGGAGGGTCTCGACGCCCAGCAGGTCGTTGTACTCGAAAACATGCTCGAAATGCTCGATTTTATTCATGGCTGTGCTGCTTGTTCGCTGCAAATGTAACGATAAAAATGCGGTCGCGGGCCGCCGGGGCGCCGAATCGGTAATAATGGTAGCGAACCCCGTAATCCGTATACGGTCCGGCCGCCGCAAAGCCGGTACATTTGCCGCATGAAAAAATCGCTGTTCATCCCGCTGCTGCTGACGTTCGGCGGCTGCATGCAAAATCCCGACACCGCAATGGAACACTCTTTCGAGCAAATCTTTCCGCAGGGCGAAAAGCTCCCCGAGCAGTTTTCGCAGTATTTCATCGGGCAGGCCTGGCTGGCCCGTCTCACCGCCGACCCGGCGCTCAACTGCCCCGTCAGCAACGTGACGTTCGAGCCGGGCTGCCGCAACAACTGGCACAGCCACTCGGGCGGGCAGCTGCTTATCGTGACGGCCGGACGCGGCTACTATCAGGCCCAAGGCCGACCTGCGCGCGAACTGCATCCGGGCGACGTGGTGGAGATTCCGGCCGACGCCGTCCACTGGCACGGAGCCGCACCCGACAGCTGGTTCGCCCATCTGGCCGTCGAAGCCAATCCGCAAAGCAACCGCAACATCTGGCTCGGCCCGGTGGACGACGAACAATACGCCGAAGCAACGGCCCGCGAATAAAGAATCCGGCCGCTGCTAAAACGTTTTAACAACGTTCAAAACGCCGGAGGCTTAGGACTGCTCCGTATACTCCTCGCCGCGCAGGAACACCCGCCGAATCAGCGGCGTCTGATAGGCATAGGAGAAGAACTCGACCGACGGCATGGGGGCCGTCAGGAAGAAATTGGCGACCTTGCCGGGCGTAATCGACCCGTAATCGCGGCTTAGGCCCATGGCATAGGCGCTGTTCATCGTGGCGGCGTTGACGGCTTCGGCCGGGGTCATCCGCATCCGGATGGAAGCGAGCGAGACGACCATGCGCATGTTGCCCGAAGGCGAAGAACCGGGATTGTAGTCCGAAGCGAGGGCAACGCCCAGCCCTGCGCGTATCATGTCGCGGGCAGGCGGATAATTCATCCCGAGGAAGAACGCCGCGCCGGGCAGCAGCGTCGGCATAGTCTCGGAACCTGCCAGCGCCTCGATTTCGCGGGGTCCCATGCTTTCGAGGTGGTCGACCGACAGCGCGCCGTGGGCCACCCCCGCCTGCACGCCGCCCGAAACGGCCAGCTCGTTGGCGTGGATTTTTGCGCGCAGACCCAATTTGCGCCCTTTCTTGAGGATGCGGGCCGTCTCGCCGACGGTGAAAAATCCGGCGTCGCAGAAGACGTCGACAAAATCGGCCAGCCCCTCGCGCGCCACGGCGGGCAACATTTCATCGCAAACGAGGTCGACATACTCTGCCTGCCGCCCTGCGTAAGCCCGGGCGACGGCGTGGGCCCCGAGGAAAGTAGCCCGCACGGCCAGCGGCGCCGTCTCGCGGATGCGGCGGATGACGCGCAGCATCTTCAGCTCGTCCTCGGTCGAAAGCCCGTAGCCGCTCTTGATTTCCACGCAGCCCGTACCCATGCGGATGATTTCGCGCACGCGCCCCATTGCCTGCCGGTAGAGCTCCTCCTCGGAAGTCTCGTGCAGCAGGTCGGCGGAATTGAGAATCCCGCCGCCGCGCCGGGCGATTTCCTCGTAGCTCAGTCCGTTGATTTTGTCCAGAAACTCCTGCTCGCGGCTCCCGGCGTAGACCAGATGGGTGTGCGAATCGCAGAACGACGGGAAAAGCATCCCGCCCTCGGCATCGACCACCCGGGCCGCGACGCCCGAACCGCAGTCGTCCATGCGGCCGAAAGCGGCAATCCGCCCGTCTTCGGCGAGCAGCCACGCATTGTCGAGGGTCTCCAGACGGTTCATCTCGGCCCCGCACAGGCGCTGACGCCCCGAAAGCTGGATGCCGACGAGCTTGCCGATGTTCTTAACGAGCGTTCTCATGACGCAGGAATTCGACGGAGGTGCGGATATGGGGATACATGACCGTGTCGTCGTCGATGAACGGCACCTGCCTGCGGTAATCGGCCAACAATCGCTCCAGCACGGGCGACGTGTGCAGCGGACGGCGGAACTCGAAAGCCTGCGCGGCGTTGAAGAGCTCGATGGCCAGCACGCGCTGCGTATTGCATACCACACGGAAAAGTTTGGTAGCGGCGTTGGAACCCATGCTCACATGGTCCTCCTGCCCCTGCGAGGAGGGGATCGAATCGACCGACGCGGGCATGCAGAGCCCCTTGGACTGGCTGACGACGGAAGCCGCGGCATACTGCGGAATCATGAACCCGCTGTTGAGCCCCGGCTTGGCGACCAGGAAACTGGGCAGTCCGCGCGAACCGGAAATCAACTTATAGATACGCCGCTCGGAAATATTGCCCAGCTCGGCCACGGCGACCGCCAGAAAATCCATCGCAAGGGCGATGGGCTGGCCGTGGAAATTGCCGGCCGAGACGACCATGTCCTCGTCGGGAAAAACGGTGGGATTGTCGGTGGCGGAATTGATTTCGGTGGTCAGGACCTGCTTGACATAAGCAATCGTATCTTTCGATGCGCCATGCACTTGCGGGATGCAACGGAACGAATAGGGATCCTGCACATGCTCCTTGGGCCGGGCAATCATTTCGCTGCCCTCCAGCAGGCGGCGGAAGTTGCGGGCCGTGGCGATCTGCCCCGCATGCGGACGCACGGCGTGCACCTCGTCGCAGAAAGGCTCGGGGCGGCCGTCGAAGGCTTCGAGCGACAGGGCGCCGATGGTATCGGCCCACTCGCTGAGCCGCTCGGCCTCGATCACGGACCAAACGCCGTAGGCGCTCATGAACTGCGTGCCGTTGAGCAGCGCCAACCCCTCCTTGGACTGCAACTCGATGGGCTGCCACCTCATTTCGGCCAGCACCTCCGAAGCCGGACGCACCTGGCCCTTATGCTCGACCTCGCCGAGCCCGAGAAGCGGCAGGCTCATGTGGGCCAGCGGCGCCAGGTCGCCCGAAGCACCGAGCGAACCCTGCTGGTAGATAACCGGGAGTATGTCGTTGTTGAAGAAGTCGATAAGACGCTCGACGGTAGCGAGCTGCACGCCCGAATGGCCGTAGGAAAGCGACTGGATTTTCAACAGCAGAATCAGCCGCACGACCTCGGCCGGAACCCGCTCGCCCGTGCCGCAGGCGTGCGACATGACAAGGTTCTTCTGCAAGGCGGCCAAGTCGTCGCGGCCGACCGAAATGTTGCACAGCGAACCGAACCCCGTGGTGATGCCGTAGATGGGCCGCTCGGGGTTCTCCATCTTGCGGTCGAGGTACTCGCGGCAACGGACGATGCGCCTGCGGGCGTCGTCGGAGAGTGCCAGCCGGAGGTGCTTTTCGAGGATTTCGCGGACCCGGCCGACCGAAAGATGTTCGGCGGAAATATGGTGAAGCTCCATAGGAATTAAAACGTTTTAACAGTTAGTTTTTCAATGCGCTGCGAACCAAATCTTCGTCGGCGGAATTGGGCAGCGTGACTTTCAGTCCGGGTGTGCGCTCCATCTCGCGGCGGATGGCCGACAGAGCCCCCTCGTTGCGGGCCCAACTGCGGCGCGCGATGCCGTTGTTGACGTCCCAGAAAAGCATGTCGCGGATGCGGCGGTCGGAATCCTCCGACCCGTCGACGACCATGCCGAAACCGCCGTTGATGACCTCGCCCCAGCCTACGCCGCCGCCGTTGTGGATCGAAACCCAGGTGGCGCCGCGGAACGAATCGCCGATGACGTTCTGCACGGCCATGTCGGCCGTGCGCGACGAACCGTCGTAGATGTTGGAAGTCTCGCGGTAAGGCGAATCGGTGCCCGAGACGTCGTGGTGGTCGCGGCCCAGCACGACGGGAGCCGACAGCCGCCCCTCGGCGATGGCGCGGTTGAACGCCAGGGCGATTTTAGTGCGGCCCTCGCAGTCGGCATAGAGGATGCGGGCCTGCGAACCGACGACGAGCTTGTTGCGCCCGGCCTCGCGAATCCAATGGATGTTGTCGTCGAGCTGGCCGCGGATCTCCTCGGGTGCCGTGCGGCGTATCTCCTCCAACACCTCTGCGGCAAGCCGGTCGGTCAGCTCCAGGTCCTCGGGCTTGCCGGAAGTGCAGACCCAGCGGAACGGGCCGAACCCGTAGTCGAAGAACATGGGACCCATGATGTCCTGCACGTAGGAGGGATAGCGGAACCGCCCGCCCTCGCCCATGACGGCCGCGCCGGCGCGCGAAGCCTCCAGCAGAAAAGCATTGCCGTAGTCGAAGAAGTACATGCCGCGCTCGGTGAGCTTATTAATGGCATCGGCCTGCCGGCGAAGCGATTCCTGCACGCACTCGCGGAAGCGGCCGGGCTCCTCGGCCATCATCTTGTTGGACGCTTCGTAGCTCAAGCCGACGGGATAGTAACCGCCCGCCCACGGATTGTGCAGCGAAGTCTGATCGGAACCGAGGTCGACGGCGATTTCCTCGGCGGCGAGCCGCTCCCAAAGGTCGACGACATTGCCGACGTAAGCCAGCGAAACGACCTCTTTCCTGCTGACTGCCTGCCGGATACGGGGCATCAATTCATCCAGCGATTCATGCAGCTCGTCGACCCAACCCTGCTCGTGGCGTTTCGCGGCCGCCTTGGGGTTGATTTCGGCGATGACCGACACGACGCCCGAAATATTGCCCGCCTTGGGCTGGGCGCCGGACATGCCGCCGAGACCCGACGAGACGAACAACATGCCGCGTGTGTCGCTGCGGCCGTTCGTGAAACGCTTGCGGGCGGCGTTGAGCACGGTGATGGTAGTGCCGTGGACAATGCCCTGCGGCCCGATGTACATGTAGGACCCGGCGGTCATCTGCCCGTACTGCGAGACGCCGAGGGCGTTCATCCGCTCCCAATCGTCGGGCTTCGAGTAGTTGGGAATGACCATGCCGTTGGTGACGACGACGCGCGGAGCGTCGGGATGCGACGGGAACAAACCGAGCGGATGACCCGAATACATGACCAGCGTCTGACGGTCGGTCATCTCTGAGAGGTATTTCATCGTCAGTCTGTACTGCGCCCAATTCTGAAAGACGGCGCCGTTGCCGCCGTAGGTAATCAGCTCGTGAGGATGCTGCGCCACGGCCTTGTCCAGGTTGTTCTGAATCATCATCATGATAGCCGCGGCCTGCCGGCAGCGGGCCGGATACTCGTCGATGGGCCGGGCATACATTTCGTAGTCGGGACGCAGCCGATACATATAAATACGTCCGTACTTGCGCAACTCCTCGGCGAACTCCTTGGCCAACACGGCGTGGTGCTTCTCGGGGAAATAACGCAGGGCGTTCTTCAAGGCGAGCACCTGCTCCTCGGGCGAAAGGATCTCCTTGCGGCGCGGCGCATGGTTGATCTGCCTGTCGTAAGGCTTGGCAGCGGGCAGCCGGTCGGGAATCCCGGCGCGAATATCATCCTGAAACTCTTGCAAGGTCATAACTATTGGATTTTGGATTCGACAACGGCGAGCACCTCCCTTTCGCGGCGGTCGGCTTCGGCGGCCAACGCTTCGGCTTCGGCAACGAGGGCATCGGCCGCGGCACGGTCTTTCAGCCCGGCGGCGTTGATTTTGACGTTGAGACAAGCCCCCAGCACGGCGCTGCGGGCGGCCAAGGCCCCCACCCCGGCATCGGAAACCGAATTGGGATTGCCCTCGGCGGCCATCGCCTGCACGAGGTCGAAGACCTGCACGGCGGCTTTCATGGTCCGAAGCGGCACCTGCGTGGCGTAGAGCGTCGCGGCCTGCAAGGCCTCGCTGCGGGCGGCCTTCTCCTCGTCGGTGGACTTGGGCATGGCGAAGACGTCCATGATGCGGTTGAAAGCCGCGGTATCCTCGTCGACCAAGTGCAGCAACTCGGAGAGGAGAGCCTGCCCCCGGTCGGCCCAGTCGGAGAACTCCTCCCAACGCTCGTCCCACCCGGCCTTGTGAGCCGAGAGGTTGGCGACCATGGCCCCGAGGGCGGCGCCCAAAGCCCCCATGTAGGCCGAAATCGAACCGCCGCCCGGAGCGGGCGACTCGCTGGCAGTCTCGTGAGCGAACGCCTTGCAGGTCATGTCGATAAGCCGCTTGTTCGCAACCTCCGCTTCAAGCAGGTATTCGATGACCTTCTCCTCGGGGACGAACGGCTTCAAATCGCCCAGTCCCATGGACTTGATGGCCGTACGGACAATCTCCTCCTCGGCGATACCCGTCGAACGGTGCTGCTTGCGGAGGAAGTATTTCCCGGCCTCGACCAACGCCCGCTTGGGAACGAGCCCGACGATTTCGGTGCCCGTGACGCGCACGCCGCGGGCGTCGGCCTTGCGGCACACCTCGTCGAAAGCGACGTGCAGAGGCGTGACGGCGATGTCGGTGATGTTCATCGAAACCTGCGCGATGCCGTACTCCTCGATGAACCAGCCGATGGCCTTGGTCGCCCTGAGCGTACCGGGCTGCATGAGGGGATTGCCGTCGGCGTCTTTCACGATTTTGCCCGTAATGGGGTTGCCCTCGCGGACGGGGCGGCCCTTCTCGCGGACGTCGAACGCGATGGCGTTGGCGCGGCGGGTGGAGGTGGTATTGAGGTTGAAATTGACGGCGATGAGGAAGTCGCGGGCCCCGACGGTGGTAGCACCCGTGCGGGCCACTCCGTCGTCATAGGGCCGAGCCCCGAAATCGGGGGCGGAATCGGCATGCGCCAGCTTCTCGGGCAGCGCCTCGTACTCGCCTGCGCGGCAGACGGCCAGATTCTTGCGCTCGGGGCGGAAAGCGGCGGCCTCGTAACAATAAGTCGGAATCCGCAACTCGTCGGCGATGCGCTTGGCGAGGTCGCGCGACAAGGCGGCGCACTCCTCCAAGGTAACGCCCGAAATGGGAATCAGCGGAAGCACGTCGGTGGCCCCCATACGCGGATGGGCCCCCTTGTGGCGGCGCATGTCGATGAGCTCGGCGGCGCGCTTCACCCCCTGGAAAGCCGCTTCGACGACCGCTTCGGGCGAACCGACGAAAGTGACGACCGTGCGGTTGGTAGCTTCGCCGGGGTCGACGTCCAACACCTTGACGCCGCCCGCCTGCCCGATGGCCGAGGCAATCTGCCGGATGACCTCCCGATCGCGCCCCTCGCTGAAATTGGGGACGCACTCTACGATTCTTTGTTCCATGACGATGATTGTATTATGATTTTTTTCGATTCTATACAAATGTAGGAATTTTTCGGCAGACGGGCAACGAATCGTTCATTTTCATGCAGGGATTCATCTTTGCGAAAAAAGCCCGGAACCCTTGCGGGTCCCGGGCCGAAGAAGCAGCCGGAAACAGGCGGACGAACCGCCCTGGAAAAATCAACGTCTGCCGATGGTCAGCACGACGCCGGCTGTGACCCATGCGCGGGGCAGCGGGATGCCGCCCATGTCGCAATAAGCAGTGTCGGTGATGTTGGTTCCGTCGACATAGATGCGGCAGATGCCTTTCTCCCACGCCAGACGGGCGTCGAGCAGAAAGAACGGCGCGAAATCGCGCGTCTCGGAAACCGAACTGTCGCCCGGCACGGGATAATGGGTGTAGCTGCCGTTGCGGTCGGCGACCGTGGCGGTCAGCGCGAACGACATCCGGCGCAGGAACCGCACCTCGGCCGTCAAAGCGGCCTTGTGGCGCAGAAAGTCCATGGCGCTCTTGGCAATCAAATCGGAACGGCGGTCGGTGGAGACGAAGGCATAGGAAAGGGTCAGCCGCCGCAGGAAACCCGAAGCGGAGGCATAACCGCCCGCCACCTCGACACCGAAAGTATCGAGCGCACTGCTCTGCTCGGAATGCCACTTGCCGCGCCACTCCTCGACGGGGTCGTCCTCGGGATGCCACACCCAGTCGATGATGTCGCGCCCGGCGCGATAGTAACCCAACACCGACGCGAACCACCGCCCCCGCGCATACTCGGCGCCCAAACGCACCGTAACGGCCTTTTCGGGAACCAAATCGAGGTTGTTGATTTGGGCGGGCGACGAATAGTAAAGGTCGGTGAAGGTGGGCAGCCGCATCGACTGCGACGCGCCGACGCTCAGACGCAGCCCCTGGGCCGGAGCGTAACCGCCGGAAACGCTCCACAAAGCGGCGGGACCGTAGGGCGTGAAGCTGGCGCCGCCCGACAACGCGAGGTCGAAACACCGCCACTGCTTGGTATGCCGCAGGAAAAGGTTCCCAGCATGGCGGGCCTTGGCCTTGGAATAATCGCCGTGAGGAACGGCCAGCGGCTCACCGAGGTTGGTGCTGTAAATATGGTCGAACGCATAGTCGCCGCCCAAGGTTGTGACGCCGCCCGCCCACTCGCAGTCGGCCCACAACTTGGCCCCTGCATGGTCGGTATTGTGGCGGTTCATGGGGGTGCCGCGGGTCCAGTCGTAGCGGTCGAAGTTCTTGCGATAGCTGACGGCGGCGCCCAACGAGAAACGCCCGGCCTGCCGGAGCCACCGCAGCGAAGCCAACGCCGTGGAGGTATGCTCCCACTGCTCGGGGTTATAGGCGGCATAGAAGCCGTTCGACCCGAAAGCACGGTTCTGATAACCGGCCTGCAAGTCGAAGAACCCGACCCGCGGAACCTCGCACGAAGCGCGGACGAACGCGTTGTAAGTATCGAAATCGGTGTTGTGGCGGTACCCGTCGCTGCGACGGTAGGAAGCGGCCCCCAGGACGGAGAAACGCCCGGCCGTGACGGCGCCCGAGAGGTTGGCATAGGCGTAGCCGTACTGCCCGCCTGCCCCCTCGAACCGCAGATAACGCGGCAGGAGCGGCGCGGTGCGGATATTCACGGCCCCGGCATAGGCGCCGACGCCGGGAATGCCCTCCAACAAATCGACGCCCGAAATGCAGTCGAGGTCGACGGGCAGCGAATGGGACTGGTGGCCGGTCCGGGCATCGGTGAAGTCGATGCCGTTGAGAAGAATCATGGTCTGGTCGAAAGAACCCCCGCGAATGGAGATGTCCGCCTGCGTACCCTTGCCCCCACGTTCGCGAAGATCGACCGACGGCGCGGTGCGCAGCGCGGCTTCGAGCGTCTGATAAGGCGCTGCGGCCTGCGCTTTCCGGTCGAAAAGCGGGGTTTGCGACTGAACGTTGCGCAAAGGAGCCGCGAGGCTCCCCGAGACGCCGACCTCGCGGATACGCAGTTCCCTGAGAACGGCGGCCGTGTCGGCGGGCTGTGCAGATGCGCCCTGCGTCGCGAGCAAGAGAATGGACATCCCCGCCGAGAGCACTCCGATCGTGACGGCACGATGGAGACTCGCAAAAGCCGACCAGCCCTTGCGGTTCCACCGACGCCAGCAGGGAGCCTGCTTCGGAAGAATGTTTTTCATGCTGTGAATTGAATGAGTTAGTTGTAAAAAAAAGCGGCGGTCGGGAACGGGTCCGGCTGCGAGCCGCGTTCCAAACCGCCGCGAAGATAGGCATTTTCGGGATATTACTTCTTCCTGGCCGCCTGTTTTTCGACCTTGGCGAGCCACGAAGGATACTTTTTCAGCACCTTGTTGCCCCAATCGCCGAACCACGAATAACCGGAACGCCGCTCGGCAGGCATTTCGGCCAACGAATAGACCTTGACCCCCTCGCGGGTGCAGAGGAAGAACCGGTCGCCGCCGAGCTCGTAATAACGCGCCCAGATGGGGGCGGCATCGGGGTCGTCGACCATGCGACGGTCCTTTTTCACCGAACGGTCCTCGGGCAGCCCCTCGGGCACGGCGACCGTGACGATACGCTTGCCCGTAATCTTATTCGCGTCGAACCATGCAACGGCGGCCTTGACCGCCTCGACGACCTCGGGCGAGGGCTTGCGGATGCGCATCAGCAACATGACGATGTTGGCGCTTTCGCCAGCCACCAACCCCGGCAACTCGTAGGAACGCGCCTTGACGGGCTGCAAGGTCCCGTGGTCGTACTGCTGGGCCCAAACGGTCCTGACGCCGTCGCGTACCCACTGGCACCGGAGCACCAGATCGAGCCCGCGGTCCCACGAAGCGCGGATACGCTCGCGAAACGCCGGGTCGACCCATGCGAAGCGCGGCTTAGCGTAGATGATTTCGAGCCACAAGGAGAGCACGCCGTACATGACATCGTCGTTGAACGTAATGGCATCGGCGTCCCAGCCGCGCCAACCGCCGTTGGGATACTGCGTGCCGAGGATATACTCCATGCCGCGGAGCGCCGCATCGCGGAAACGCTCCTCGCCCGTGGTCCGGTAAGCCTCGCAGAGGTACTCGACCTGCGCATGGGTAGCCGAATTGTCGAGCGTACTGCGGCGGCTCCGCGGCTTGAGGGCCGCCACCACCGAATCGCGGTCGAGCCGCGACATCATGTCGAGGTTCTTGGGCCAGCCGCCGTCCTCGTTCTGATAGGCGATGATGTTGTCGGCGATGCCGCACACCTGGTCCGGCGTGAAGCGCGGGTAATTCTCGCCCCGGTTGGAATGGAGCCAACGGTTGACCGACTGGTCGAAACCCTCGGCCTGCTGGGCGAACGCCGGAGCAGAGACCGCCGCAAAAGCGATAGCAACGAGCAATTTACGCATAATATCCGAAGTTTTACTTGAACAGCTCTTCGACCTTGGTCACCACGTCGTCCAAAGAAGGGTCGAGCGGGAAAACGAGGCTCGGCTTGAGGTACCAAAGCTCCTTACCCTCCTTGAACAGCTGCTCGCCGCCACCCGTGATGTTGAGCATGACGGCAGCATCTTTCGCCACCTTGCCGTCGGCCACGGCCTTGATGAGCGATGCCGTTGCGACGCTGGCCGCAGGATGGATGTCGGCGCTCTCCAACTCCTGGAAAAGCCGGGCGGCCTTGCGGGCCTGCGCGTTGGTGGCCACGAAGACGTCGCCGTCGGTAGCCTTGAGCGCATCGTAGAGCCCCCCGACCACCCCGTAAGGCGGCCGACGGTTGGAGAGCACCTTGGCGTCGATAATCTCGGCATCGCGGCGCGCCTTGTCGTCGTCGTAAGGCAGCATCTGACGCGAATCGGCCCGCCAAGCGTCGTACATGGGCACGAAAGGCGCATTCTGCGACACCATCAGCTTCATGATGTTGGAGCCGAAACGGCCGTCCTCGATAAGCCGCATGTTGGCCTCCCAGGCGGCGATGGCTCCCGTTCCGGACCCGACGGCCTGGAAGTAATAGTCGGGAATCCGGCCGATGGTCGTGACGGCCGAAAGCACGGTCGTAGCCATGCCGTCGCGCCGGGCGATGTTCTTGGCCCCGCCCTCGGCGTAGAAACCGCGGGCCTTGAGCGCAAGGTTGGAGAGGTGGATGGCGTCGAAGTAATCGCCGCCCTTCTCGCACGAAATCAACTTGACGCAGGGATTGAGCGGCTCGGCGAACCACAAGGCAGCGATGTTGTCGTGGGGCACGGCCAGCAAGAGCTTGATATTGTTGTCGGAACAAACCTTGGCGAAAGCCCGTGCCGTGTTGCCTGCGGAAGCGACGACCAACACACGGTCCTCGTGCTCGGCAGCGCGCGCGCAAACGGAATAAGCCTCGGTCTCCTTGAACGAACAAGTCGTCATGGAAGCCCCGACGGCGGGATAATAACCGTTGAACGTAATCCAAAGATTTTCGAGCCCGAGGTACCTGCCCAGCCCCTTGCTGCGGTAAGTGACGGGCGCCGACGAACCTTTGAGCATCCGGCGCACGGGCAGCCAGTCGGCGAACTTGTAGAGCCCGAATTCGGAGGGCCGGACCTCCAACTGCTTCTTGGCGTATCGGGCCCGGACGAGCGACGGCGTTTTGCAGGCGCGGTCCTCGAGCGTCCAGCCTTCGTCCTCGAACTCGCGGCCGGTGGCCACGCATTCGAGCGTATAGGAAGTGGGAACGAATTTTTCCATCTATCTGAGTTTTGGGTTATGACATGCGGTTTCTGAAATCCTCGTAACCGAAGCTGCGGACGAGGTCGGTCCGGCCGTCGCGCCGGACGATGACGATGGCGGGATGATGCACGCCGTTGAACATGGTGGTCTTGACCATCGTATAGTGGATCATGTCCTCGAAGACGATGCGCTCGCCGACCTGCAACTCGCGGTCGAAAGCCCAGTCGCCGCAATAATCGCCCGCCAGGCAACTGGCGCCGCCCATGCGCCACCGCTTTTCGCCGGGAGCTGGCTCATGCGCCCCGACGATAGCGGGCTTGTAGGGCATTTCGAGGCAATCGGGCATGTGGCAGGCGAACGACACGTCGAGCATGGCGGTCGTGACGCCGCCGTTCTCGACAATGTCCTCGACCGTCGAAACGAGGTATCCGGTACGCCATGTAAAGGCGCTGCCCGGTTCGAGAATCAGCCGCAGATGAGGATGGCGGGCCTTGAACTGCTTCAAGATGCGAATCAACCCGTCGCAGTCGTAATCGGCATGGGTCATCAGATGACCGCCGCCCATGTTGAGCCACTTGATACGGTCGAGGAAACGGCCGAAACGCTGCTCGACGGCGTCGAGCGCCTTTTGCAGATGCTCGGGCCGCGACTCGCAGAGGACATGGAAGTGCAGCCCCTCGACCCCGGCAGGCAGTTCGTCCAACTGCCCGGGCACGACCCCGAGCCGCGACCCGGCGACGCAGGGATTGTAAAGGTCGGTTTCGACGGGCGAATAACCGGGGTTGATGCGCAGGCCGCACGAAATGCCGTTGATGAGGGCCCGCTGGCCGAAACGCTCGAACTGAGCGACGGAATTGAAGGTGATATGGTCGCTGCAACGCATGATTTCGTCGAAATCGCGGTCGCTGTAGACGGGGGCATAGGTATGGGCCGGACGCCCGAACTCCTCGAAGACCAACCGGGCCTCGGCGGCGGAAGAAGCCGTAGCCCCGTCGGAATGGGCGGCGAGCCCGGGAAAGATGCTCCACATGGCGCACGCCTTGAGAGCGACGATAATCTCGGCGCCCGACTCGCGGCGCACGCGGTCGATGATGGCAAGGTTGCGGTCGAGCAAAGTTTCGTCGAGCACGAAACAAGGGGCGGGCAGCTGCGAAAAGTCGATCATGGTTATCCGAAGGAAAAAAGCCGGACAAATTTAACAAAATCATCGGCAAAAACCGCGGGAGCCGCAGAAAAATACGCATTTATACCACCCGGACCGCCCCGGCGGAAAAAACAAGGCGCAAGATGCCTGCCGGACACCTTGCGCCTTGTCTGCCTGGAAACACGCCGTCTACACCTCGATGTCGACGTCGAACAACTCGTGCCAGGGAAGCCCCTGCGGCCCGAGCTCGGCGAGGAACGGATCGGGATCGAACTCCTCGACGTTGAAGACCCCGGCACCGCGCCAGAGCCCCTTGGCCCACATGGAAGCACCCAACGCGGCGGGCACGCCGGTGGTGAAGCTGACGGCCTGCGTACCGGTCTCCTTGAAGGCGGTTTCGTGGTCGCAGTTGTTGTAGATATAATAGGTCCGCTCCCTGCCGTCCTTCACACCGCGGATGCGGCACCCGATGGAAGTCTGCCCGTGGTAATTGGCGCCCAACGACTTGGGGTCGGGCAACACGGCCTTGAGGAACTGGATGGGGACGATTTCGACGCCGTTGTAAAGGATGGGGTCGATGCGGGCCATGCCGATATTCTGAATGACGCGCAGGTGCGTGAGGTACTCCTGCCCGAAAGTCATCCAGAAACGGGCGCGGCGGATAGTCGGATAATTCTTGACGAGCGACTCGAGCTCCTCGTGGTAGATGACGTAGGATTCGCGCTCGCCGATGCCGGGATAATTGAGCGGCCGGTGGATTTCGTGGGGCTCGGTGACGACCCACTTGCCGTTCTCGAAGTAACGCCCCTTCTGGGTGACCTCGCGGATGTTGATTTCGGGGTTGAAATTGGTGGCGAAAGCCATCCCGTGGTTACCGGCGTTGCAATCGACGATGTCGAGGTAATGGATTTCGTCGAAATGATGCTTGGCGGCGTAGGCGGTGAAGATGGCCGTGACGCCCGGGTCGAAACCGCAGCCGAGGATAGCGGTGAGCCCGGCAGCCTTGAACCGGTCCTGATAAGCCCACTGCCACGAATACTCGAAATGCGCCTCGTCCTTGGGCTCGTAATTGGCCGTATCGAGGTAATTGCACCCGCACTCGAGGCAGGCATCCATGATGGTGAGGTCCTGGTACGGCAGGGCGACGTTGACGACGATGTCGGGCTTGAACGCCCGGAACAATTCGCACAGCTCGGCGACGCTGTCGGCGTCGACCTGCGCGGTCTTGACCCGTCCCCCGCCGATGGCGGCGGCCACGGCGTCGCATTTGGATTTGGTGCGGCTGGCGAGCATCACGTCGGTGAAGACGGGATTGGCGGCGATCTTCTGCGTGACGACCGTCCCGACACCCCCCGCGCCGATAATCAAGGCTTTACACATAAACGATATGATTTATAGAAACTGATTTTGCGGTTGACGCCTACAAAAATAGGCGTTTTATTTTGGTAAAACAAAAATAATCCATACATTTGCACCACCAAAAAGGGCGCCATGCCCCGATTGGCACACGGAGAATCCGTAGCTCAGCAGGTAGAGCACAACACTTTTAATGTTGGGGTCCTGGGTTCGAGCCCCAGCGGGTTCACGGAAGAATCGTCGCTAAACGTTGTAAATCAACCGATAGCGGCGATTTCAGTTTGTATGTCGGCGCACCCCGATGGAAATCAAGAATCTTCTGACAGCGAAATCGAGAACCGAACTGCGGGAATGGCTGATGCGGAACCATCGGACGGAACGCGAATGCTGGGTGGCGGTGAAACGCGGCAAACCCAAGGACGACGGCACTTTCTGGTACGTCGATGCGGTGGAAGAGGCGCTGTGCTTCGGATGGATCGACAGCACCGTCAAAAAAACGGCCGAAGAGATAACCGTGCAGAAACTCTCGCCCCGAAAAGCCCGGGGCAACTGGACGGAACTGAACAAAGAACGGTGCCGACGGCTGGAACGGCTCGGGCTGATGACCGAAGCGGGCAGAGCGGTCTGGCCCGACATGTCGGAAAACGGATTCGCTGTCGACGAAGATATTTTACGGGAACTGCAATCCGACCCTGTGCTGTGGGAGAACTACCAACGTCTGCCGGAACTCTACAAGCGGGTACGCATAGACCGGATTCAATATCTGAAAGAAGCGCGCCCTGCCCTGTTCCGAAGCCGGCTCGACAAATTCATCGGAAACACCCGGAAAGGCACGCTGTACGGAGAGTGGAACGACCACGGAAGGCTGACAACGGCCGAACCCTGAGTGGTCGGGCGCGCAAAATCACTCGACGTCGGCTTCGGCGAAAAGCCGGAAAGGCTGTGCGGAGCCTGCGAAAAAAAGGTCGACGCGCTTGAACTGCCAGCCGAACTCCCCGCGCGAATCGAACGACACCTCGACAGCCCGGACCTCGCCGGAACGAATCGGCGCGGCATCGTACGAAAGCGAAGTACAACCGCAACTCCTTGTCACAGAAACGATAACGACAGGCCGCGAAGTGCGGTTCTCGAACCACAAGCGCGACACACCCACCTCGCCCGAATGCAGCCGCCCGAACCGGACGGTATCGCTTCCGCCGCAGCGAAGCACCGAATCGGTCAGCACGACGGTCCGCCGTGGAGAGACGACCGACGCGCGCCGGGAAGTGCAGGCTGCCGCCAACAAAAAACAAACGAGAATCGCGGCCCGGAACATGGCAGGTCTCAGAGCAACCCGCGGCCGGACTTCTTGATACGCCCCTCGGCCGTGAGCGATTCGACGATTTTGTCGAGCACGCCGTTGATGAACGTACTGCTGCCCGGGGTCGAATAATACTTCGAGATTTCGATCCACTCGTCGAGCGTGACCTTGACGGGAATGGAGGGGAACTCGGTGAGCTCGGCCATGGCGGTGCCGATAATGAGGTTGTCCATGAAGACGATACGCTCGACGTCCCAATTGGAAGTGAACTTCTCGATATAATCCTGGTACTTGTCGTAATTGACCAGCGACTTCTCGAACAGCGTCTTGACGAAAGCGGGGTCGTCGTCGCTCTTGAACTTGGACGGAATCTTGAGCTCGCTCTGCGCGGACCGCAGCGAAGCCAGCGACCGCAGCACCAACACCAAGATATAGGGCAGGTCGTCGCTCCAAAGGATCGAAATCTCCTCGAGCACGGTATCCAACGCCTCGCAGCACTGCAACTCCTTGAAAAAGTCCTCGACGAAACGCCGGTCGGCCTCGAACGAAGCGTCCTGCTGCGTCATGTAATCGGTGAAATAATCGCTTTCGACCAACTGCCCGTAGAGCGTGCGGATGAAATCGGGATGACGCTCCCACCCCAACTTATGGACCGTCAGATAATCGTTGACGGCGTCGCTGTTGGCGATGATGCGGATGACGGCGTTGTCCACGAACCGCATGTTGGGATTGAGGTCCTCGAACGTCGGCAGCTTCTTGGCCTTGGCGATCTCCTGCCGCTGACGGGCATAACGGACCAGCTCGACAGGCAGGGCCAGCAACTGGAAGAAAAGATCGTACGACTTGTCGATGGAAGCCATAAGCGTCTTTTCCGAAGCAATCAGGTTGTCGGCGTCCGACTTGAGGTGCGCGAACAGCGCCTTGGCGACCTTTATACGAAGCAATCTTCTGCTCAACATAGACGAGAACGTTTTGAACGGCCGCAAAAATACGATTAAAAATTAAGATTCGGAAACGTTCGGCCGAGAATTATTGCCGGAAAAATCCCCTGCCGACAACCGAACGGCCTGTTGTATCATCGCAAAAAAGCATCCTTGATTAGCCCCTCCCCTATCGAAAAAACAAGTGCGGCCCTGACTGGCCGCACTCGGATTCAGACGGTTGTAAACGCCATTAGTATTCCTCCTCGTTGAAGAAGAAATCGTCCTTGGAAGGATAATCGGGCCAGATGTCCTCGATAGACTCGTAGATTTCGCCCTCGTCCTCGATCTCCTGCAAATTTTCGAGCACCTCGAGCGGAGCCCCCGAACGCACGGCGTAGTCGATGAGCTCCTCCTTGGTTGCGGGCCAGGGCGCATCCTCGAGCTTCGAGGCCAATTCAAGTGTCCAGTACATAGTTATCAGTCTTTAGAATTCATTCAATCAACAAGTTGCACCGCTCGCGCATGCGAACTGCATGACGGGCGATTTGCAAAAATATAAAAAAAACGATAAAAACAAAGATTTTTCACCGGAGATGCACCGAAAAGCACCCGGCCGAATCAAGGAATCCACAGCACCTCCTCGACCCGGAAACGGACCGTCAAGGTACGCCCGAGCAGATAGAAATAGTCCGACAGGCGGTTCAGCCACACCAGCGCCGAGACGTCGACCCCGAACTCCTGGTCGGCCCGCAGCGCGGCGCGCTCGGCCCGGCGGCACACGGTCCGGCAAACGTGGCAGAGCGACACGGCGGGATGGCCGCCCGGCAACGTGAACTTGTCGATAGCCGGAAGCGCCGCCTGCATGGCGTCGATACGGTTTTCCAGCCATTCGGTGCAGGCGGGATTCAGCGGCTGCACCTTGTCGCGGCCACCCTCGCCCACGGCCAGCAGGGCCTCGACCGTCATCAGCCGCGACAGAATGCGGTTCAACTCGTCGCAACGCTCCGCCAACTCCGCATCCCCGCGCAGGCGGTCGGCCAGCAGGGCCACGAAAGACGCCAGCTCGTCGACCGAACCGTAGGCTTCCACCCGCGAATCGGTCTTGAAAACCCGTTCTCCCCCGATAAGCGAGGTCGTACCCCGGTCGCCCGTCTTGGTATATACCTTCATAACACAAAATGTTGTTTCGGCAAACGATTGTTGAACAGCAACAAACATGCCCGGTTATCGACCGACGTGGAACCGTGCGCCGCCACGAGCTGCCGACAAAGCAACTGCCGCTCGCGGCCCCGGCAAGGTTCCAGCACGGCCACCGCGGCCCCTGTTTCGGCCGCACGCCCGACCAGCGCGAGCACCTCGGCGTGCGGAAGTTCACGCGTCAGCACATACAATTCGCCCTCGGCCCGGTTCAGCCCGAACGCCCGGTATCCCTCGTGAATGGCAAGATTCTGCAACTGCACGGCCGGACGTTCGGCGACGCCGGATTCCCGCAGGGCGCGGAAAAGCGCCCGGTCGCCCGGCATGAGCGCCGACCGCATGAAAACCTCGCGCACGAGCGCATAGACGAAAGGCGAATGGACACCGTGGCCGCGGAAATGCCGCGCCCGCACGAACCTGCTGCGGACGGCCGCCAGCCGCTCCGCCAATCGCTGCCCGAAACGATGTCCAGCCGAACCCATCCCTACTTTTTCAGCATGCCGGCCAGCCGTCCGGTCGAAAAGGCGATCTGAAGGTTGTAGCCGCCCGTATTGGCGTCGAGGTCGAGCACCTCGCCCGCGAAATAAAGCCCCTGGACCTTGCGCGATTCCATCGTATAGGGATTCACCTCGTCGCACCGCACGCCCCCGGCCGTCGTCACGGCAAACTCGAAAGGCGCATAATCGGTTATGGGGAAAGTCAGCCCCTTGAGGGTCCGGATCAATCGGTCGACCTCCGCGTCGGTCAGCTTCGACAGGTAGTTCTTGGAATGGATGTCGACCTCCTGCGCCAGCGGCATGACCAGCGCCTTGGGAACCAGCTTGCGCAGCAGCTCGCCGAAGAATTCGGTCGGCTCCATTTCGGCCCGCTCGCGGGCGATGCGCTCGCGCAGTATCTCCTCGGTCAGAGCAGGTTTCAAATCGACAACGAGCTTCACCCGCTTCTGCTCGATCAGCGCATCGACCGCATCGCGGCTCACGCGCAACGCGACGGCCCCTTCGATTCCGCGCTCCGAAAAACCCAGCTCGCCGAACTCCTCGCGGACCGCCTCGTTGTCGACGTACAGCACCGCGCGGACATTCCGCAACAACAACCCGTGCAGAAACTTCATCTGCGGATGCGAGGTAACGAGCGGCGTGAGCGACGGCCGCAGCGATTCTATCGTATGGCCGAGGTCGGCCGCGAAAGCGTAGCCGTCGCCCGTGGAGCCGGTCGCCGGATAGGAGACGCCCCCGGTCGTGAGGATGACCCGCTCGCACTCCTCCTTGCGCTCGAAACCGCGCTTGTTCCTGTAGCGCACGCCGTAGACCCGGCTGCCGAGGGTCAGCACGGCCGTCACCCGGGTATCGTACATGATTCGCACCCCGTTGTCGACGCAATATTCGAGCAGCGCATTGGCGATGTCCCACGCCTTGCCGCTGCGCGGAAAGACACGCTCGCCGCGCTCGGTGTCGAGTTTGACCCCCTGCCGCTCGAAGAAGCGGATGGTCGCCCGGTTGTTGAACTCGGCGAAAGCCGGAGCGAAAAACTCGGCGTTGGTGCGTATCTGCCGGGCGAATTCCTCGGGCGGACGGGCATTGGTCACGTTGCAGCGACCCTTGCCCGAAATGCGGACCTTGCGGCCCGACTTCTCCATTTTCTCCAGCAGCAGCACCCGTTTGCCACTGCGCGCCGCAGTTCCTGCGGCCATCATGCCCGCGGCCCCCGCCCCGACGACGATGACGTCGTAGGGCTGCCGTTCGGCAGGCTGTTTTATATCGGTTTCCATATTCATAAAAGTCGTTCTGACGAATCACTCGCCCCGGAGAAACGCGTCGATACGCTCCGAAGCCTGCGCCACCGCATCGCCGTGCATGTCGAGCCAGTGAATCGAAGCGTCCTTGCGAAACCAGGTCATCTGCCGTTTGGCGAACTGACCGATGGCGATTCCCAATTTCTCGACGAACTCGTCGTAGCTGCCGAATTCGTTGTTCAGATAGCGCGCGATAAAACGGTATTCGAGCCCGAGGTTGTAAAAGGCTTCGTAGCTAACGCCCGCTTCGAGCCCCTGCCGCACCTCGTCGATCATGCCCTGCTCCAAGCGGATGCGCAGACGCTCGGCTATCCGCTGCCGCAGGAGGGGCCGCTCCCACGTAACCCCGATTTTCAGCACGTCGTAACGCGGACTGCGGGCCCGGGTCGCCGCGATTTCACGGCCCGAAAGCGCCACTTCGCACGCACGCACAAGCCGCCGCTTGTTATTGACGTCGAGGAAATCGGGCACCCCGCCGGATTTTTCACGAAGCAGCTGCACCAGCTCCGCAACGGTCATGGCCTCCAGCCGCTCGCGCAACCGCCCGTCGGGCCCGGCGTCGACCAAATCGTAGCCGTCGGCCACGGCATTGACATAGAGCCCTGTTCCGCCTACCAAAAAGGGCTGTTTCCCCCGGCCGAGAATATCGTCTATGGCGGCATAGGCCTGCGCCTGATAGTCCGAGAGCGAGAAATAGGTCCCGGCATCGGCTATGTCGAGCAGGTGGTGCGGCACGGCCTGCCGCTCCCCGGCCGTCACCTTGCCCGAGCAAAGGTCGTAGCCGCGCAGTATCTGCCGCGAATCGGCCGAGACGATTTCGCCGCCGTAGCGCCGCGCCAACTCGATCCCCACGGCGCTCTTGCCCGAGGCGTTGGTTCCGACGATGGCTATGAGTTTCGGTTTCATGGGTTGCAAATCTTCCGTCAAAGAAAGACAAAGATACGATAAATAAAGTAAAAGGTGAAAGGTATTTTTCAAATCTCCATGTACGGGACAAAGTATTTTGGGCGAAGCCAAAGATAGCGCAAGTCGAGAGCAATGCCAAATTTATTTTGAGCCTTGCCGAAATGCAGCCTATCTTCTGCAAAGACCGGAGCTATTTTTCAGACCCCGCTGCGGACTTTCCGTATTACCCCGAGCCCAAGCGCGGCACCTTTTTTGCGCGGCAGGCCGAAAAAACGCACGAAAAATGAAACCGGAGCAACAACCGACGGCCGCGGAGACCCCCTCCGCAAAAGGTCCGCAGCCGATCCTCCGTTCGGCATTCTATCTGCTCGCAGGCATCGGTGCGGCGACGGCCACGCTGTGTCTGCTGGGGCACAAACATACCAACCGGGCGCTCCGGACGGGCATCAGGACCCTGCCGGTGCTGCTGCCCGTCCTGCTCGAATACCGCCACGGCCGGAAATCCGCACCCGCGGCCCCGAAACCGCAGCGAAGCACCGCATACCGGATTTGGGCCTACGTCCTGCCGACGCTGCTGTGTCTGGCGCTGGGAGCCCTCGCGGGATGGCTTCAGCGCGATTCTATCACGGAGTGGTACCCCACCCTGCTGAAATCGGCAGCCACGCCGCCGAACATCCTTTTCCCTATCGTGTGGGGCGTTCTCTATCTGCTGATGGGCATTTCGGCGGGCCGCATTCTGACCGCGCCCGCAGGCAACCGCGGCGAAGTGTTGACGATATGGGGCATTCAGCTGGGATTCAATTTCCTGTGGAGCATCCTTTTCTTCGTGGCGCGCAGTCCGCTTTTGGGGATGATCGGCATCGTCTCCCTGGACGCGCTGGTGATGCTCTACATCGCCCACAGCTACCGCATCCGGCGCGACGCGGCCTGGCTGTTCGTCCCCTATTTAGTCTGGATTCTCTACGCCACCTATCTCAACGCCCGGATTCTGGCGCTGAACGGCCCGGGCATCTGACGCGCGCTACATCGGGCGACTGAGTTCGGCCACCGAAGCGCGGACAAAGGCGATGAGGTCCTGCGGCGCAAGCTTCAGCTGCAAGCCGCGCACCCCTGCGCTTATGTAGATGAACGGCTGTCCGAGAGCCGTGGCATGGATGAACGTCGGCAGCGCTTTCTTCATGCCGACAGGCGAACAGCCGCCCCGGATATAACCCGTCGAGGGCAGCAGCTCCTTCATGGGAATCAACTCGGCCTTCTTGTTGCCCGAGACCCGGGCCGCCGCCTTGAGGTCGACCTCGTGGTCGCCGGGAACCACGCAGACGAAAAGCCCCGAACGGTCGCCCCGCAGGACCAGCGTTTTGAACACGCTCCCAATGGGCTCGCCGAGCTGCTCGGCCACATGCGTCGCCGCCAGATGCTCCTCGTCGACCGCATACGGCACCAGCTCATAGGCGATTCCGGCCCGGTCGAGCAGGCGGGCGGCGTTGGTCTTTTCTATCTTCGCACGGTTCATGGTTCCGGAAGTTTGCGGCGCAAAGGTACGGCTAATTCCGCAGAAACACACACCGCGCCACCGGGTCCGAGAAATTTTTCACTACCTTTGCCGTATGAAAAACATCGTTTTCGACTTGGGCGGCGTGCTTTTCGCGCGCGACCGGAACAAATGTTCGCAGGAATTCATCGACTTTTTCGACTTCATCCGCTCGGAACGGCTGCCCCGCTTCTGGGAAGAGTACGACCGGGGCACCTCGGCGTGGGACGAAGTGGTGGAGACGCTGTGCACGATGCACGACTGCCCGCGTCCCAAATGCGAGGAGTTCCTGCGCCGCTCCATCGACATCCAGGAACCCGTGAAACCCACCGAAGAACTGATTCGCGACCTCAAGGCGGCGGGATACAAACTATACGTCCTCTCCAACATGTCGCGCGAATTCATCGACTTCCTACGCCGCTTCCCGGTCTACGGGCTTTTCGACGGCGAAGTGGTTTCGTGCGAAGAACATACGGTGAAGCCCGAACCGCAGATATACCGCATCCTGCTCGAACGCTACGGGCTCGACCCGGCGCAGACGCTCTTTGTCGACGACCGCCCGTGCAACATCGCCGCGGCCGAAGAACTCGGCATCCGCGGACAACTTTTCGATGCGCACCATCCCGAAACCACCTGCCGGACCCTGCGCGGAATGCTGCTGTAGGCCGTCGGTACGCAATGAACCGACAGCGGACTTTCCGCCCCGCAACAAAAAGAGACCTGCCCTCGAAGGCAGGTCTCTCTCGTATGGAATCCCGGAGGATTTAGTTGAACGTGTAACGCACGCTGAACATGGCCGACCATGTAGAAGCCGTGTTGGCGTACTTCGACCACTTGGGTGCGATGAACGTATAGGCGTCCTGCCCGGTATCCGCGTTTTTCTCCAGGCGCAGAACCGACGAGGAGTTCATCCGCTTCACATTGCCCCAGTTGCGGTTGAGCAGGTTGGCGACGTTGTTGATGTCGATGCCTACCGAAATCGTGTTGCGCTTGCCTTTCACGTTGACGAAGAAATCCTGCGCGAACTTGAAGTTCAGCACATGCTGCCACGGCATCACGGCACCGCCGCGCGTCGAATACTCGCCGATATGCTTCGACAGATAATCGTCGTTGTTGATGAACGCCCAGTATTCCTCGCGGTTCGCGTCGGACGTGAACGGCATCTGGTCGAGCTGTTCGCGGGTCGGGATATAGAGCAGGTTCTGCGCCCCGCGGTCGCCCGTGACGGCATTCTGATAGGAACCGCTCTGCTCGTACATGGTATAGGAGTAGCGGGAATAGGAATAGCTGCCGATATACCCGTGGCGGAACGTTTCATAGAACAGCCCCACGTTCGACGCGAAGTGACGGCCGTACTCCTTGCGGTAGCTCAGGCTTACCAGGATGCGGTGCGGCGAGACGTAGGAGGCATAGCCCAGCTCGGGAACGTTGGAACCGTTGACGTTGAACGTATTGGTGCTGAACGCCGAGGTCACCTGGTCGCCGATACCGTCGATCACGTTCTTCGACTGCGAATAGGTGTACGACGCCAACAGCGAAAGACCGAAGTTCCAGCGCTTGGCCACCTGGGCGGTCAGCGAGTAATAGTAGCCGTCCACGTTGTTGGTGTTGCGAATCAGATAGGGATTGATAGTACCGCCCTCCGAATTCTTGATGCCCTGCGAACTCCAATAGGTACGGGGCGCAGGCTCGCCGGGCAGCTGACGCCCGCCGACCTTCTCGACCATGCCGAGCTTGGTCACCGTCACCGAATTGATGTCCTTGTTGTAGATACCCTCGATGTTGAGATTCACGTCGCCCGGAAGTTTGAGGTCGAGCGCCAGCGAAGTCTTCCACGTCGACGGCATCTTCAGATTCTTGTCGAGAATCGTCGGCGAGGTCGGCGCGGCCAGCTCCTGCTGCTTGTAGGTTCCGCCGTAAATGTCGTTGAGCATGTCGCCCACGTTGGTGTGGAAACCGGGCATCTTCGCGTCGCCCTCATAATAGGTCACACCGTTCTGGATGCAGTTGCTGTTGCCTGCCACCGAAACGATCCACACAAAAGGCAGACGCCCCGTGAACAAGCCCGAACCTCCGCGCAGGATGTACTTGCGCTCGCCGGTCATATCCCAGTTGAAGCCGAAACGCGGAGCGATGCTCAGGCGGGCCTTAGGCATATCGGAGGTTTTGTAACCGCCGTTGCCGGCGAATTTCTGCGTGAACTCGGCGTTCTCGTTGTTGCCCAGCGACGGGTAGATGGGCACCTCCAAACGGGCGCCGACCGTAGCTTTCAGCCGCTTGCTGATGTTGATTTCGTCCTGGATGTAAGCCGAAGCCTGCATATAGGTGAACGAGGGGAACACCTGGTCGAGCGCATCGTTGTTGCCATGAGCCAGACGGAACGCCTTGGCCTTGCGGGTGCCGTTGAGCACGTCGCTCGTAAAATCGTCCCACGAGCTATACACATAATATCCGGCACCGCCCTGCATGTAACCGTTCTTGGTGTCGTTGTACTCGAACTGCAAACCGGCCACAATGCGGTGGTCGCCCACCGTATAGCCGATTTCGTCGGTCACCACGTGGGTGCTCACCTCGCGGAGATTACCCTCGGTGAAAGGATCGAGGCCGAAGCTGGCATAGACGGCCGGGGTCATCGCCCCTTTCACTTCTTCGTCTTCCAGAATGTCGACCGTCGGGAAGATGCCGCCGTCATAGCTGCGCGGCTCGTACTGGTGCGAGTAGGTATAGCGCAGGGCGTTGGTCAGCCGACCGTCCAGGAAACGCGAATTGAGCTCGGCAGCCACCGACGTGAAGTTCTGCTCCTGGTAGTAGCGCGAATTCTTGAAATACATGGCGTAGTTCGACGTGCGGCCATAGGTATTGCGGTCGTAAACGCCGCTCAGCGGACTGATGGAGCTCGACGGACCCGACGAATACTTGTTTTTCGTGGTGCTGAAACGCACGTTGAGCGCATGGTTGCGGTTGATGTTCCAGTCCACACGGGCCATGAGTTTCCAGCCCGGGGTCTTGATCGAGTAATTCTGATAGGGGCCCGGGTCGTAGCCGAACTGGTCTATCAGAAAGCGGCTGATTTGATCCAGCTTTTCCGCAGTCGGACGGTTGTACGGCGTGCCGCCGCCCCACTCCTGGGCGTCGTCGGTACGGGCCAGACGCGTCCCGCCGGGGGTGGTGTTCCACTCGTACTCGAAGTTGCCGAAGATGAACAGCTTGTCCTTGACGATGGGGGCACCGATGCTGACGCCCAGCACGTCGTTCTTCATTTCGTTGAGCGGGATTTCGCCGCCGTCATACTTCGAGCCCTGCAACGCGTCGCTCTTATAATAATTGTATGCCGACACCTTCAGGTCGTTGGTACCCGACTTCGTAACGGCATTGATGGCACCGCCCGTGAAACCGCTCTGGCGAACGTCGTAGGGAGTGACCGAAATCGACACCTGCTCCAACGCATCCAGCGAAATGGGCGTACCGCCCGAGGGCAGGTTGCCGCCGATGCCGAAAGCGTTGTTGAACGCCGCACCGTCGACCGTCACGTAGGACTGGCGGTAGTTACCGCCGCCGATGGCCAGACCCGAAGTCGTCGAAGAAGCCTGCGGCGTCAGCTTCATGACGTCGTTCATGCTGCGGCTCACCGACGGAAGCAGGTCCATCTGGTCGCTGGTGATGCTGGTCACGGCACCCGCCCGGTTGATGTTCATCGAGCTGTTGGCACCGTCGCCCACCACGACCACGGCTTCGAGCTCCTGGCTGTCACGCAGATAGGCATCGCGCTTGAGCGTCTCGCCCAGCGCCAGCGTCAGTCCCGTGAACTCCACGCTCTGATAACCCACATAGGAGAAAGTCACCATATACCCCCCCCCGGGCCGCAGGCCCTGCATGTTGTAGCGACCGTGGATGTCGCTCACCGTACCGTACTGCGTACCCGACGGGGTATGCACGGCGATGACGGTGGCACCCACCAGCGGCTCGCCCGCCTGGTCGGTCACCGTACCGTTCAGTCCCGAAGTCGTCACCTGCGCGAAGAGCGCGCCGGCAGCGAAAAGGGAAAGCATCGAAAGCAAAAGTTTCTTCATACGCTGAAATTTTAGTGAATAATAGGGTTGTTCCGTGAGGGATTCGCCAGCGGGTTCCGGGCAGTCGTTCCCAAAAAGCAACAAGGGGAAATTCCCCCATGGAATCTCCCCTTGCCGGTATTTTCGGACGGACGCAGGCCGCCTCGCTGTCGCTGTCGGACGCGCATGTTCTTCCCGGCCGACCGATATTTGCCGTAACGCAAACCCGAAGCGAAAAGAATTGAATCCGACGATTTCATGGTGTAAATATAACCCGATTATCCACGCGACGGAACAGAGCATGCGAAAAGGTTATCAACAATTTATCATTATTTTGCCCCGGCCTGCGCTGCGGCACGCTCCTTGTTCGCGTCGCGACTATGTCATTCCGGGAAAAATACTGGCGTTATTCGCTTTTCGCACTCATCGTGGGCCTCGGCGTCACGATTTTCGTCAAGCTGACCCCGTTTCTGGGCGGCCTGCTCGGCGCGGTCACCATCTACGTGCTGCTGCGGGGACAGATGTGGTACCTCTCCGAGCGGAAACATTGGCGGCGGAGCGCAGCCGCGTCGCTGCTGATGGCCGAAGCCGTCTTCCTGTTTCTGATTCCCGTCAGCCTGGTCATCTGGATGCTCGTCGTCCGCATCCAGCACATTACGCTCGACCCGCAGTCGGTCGTCACACCGCTCCGCCACGCTGCCGAACTGGTCCGCCAGCGCACCGGCTACGACCTCTGGCAGGAGGACAACCTCCAGTCGCTGCTGGCCTGCCTGCCCAAAATCGGGCAATGGATAGTCAAGAGCATCGCCGACTTCGCCATCAACCTGGTCGTGCTGCTTTTCGTACTCTATTTCATGTTGATAGGCGGCTGCCGGATGGAGGAGTACGTGCGCGAAATGCTGCCATTCAACCGCACGACCGGGCGCAAGGTCATGCGCGAAATCCGCATGATAGTCCGTTCCAACGCCATCGGCATCCCGCTGCTGGCCATCGTACAGGGTATTGTGGCCTACGCGGGCTATCTGATTTTCGGAGCGCCCAGCCCGCTGTTCTGGGGCGTGGTCACCTGCTTCGCCACCATCATCCCCATCATCGGCACCGGGCTCGTATGGCTGCCGCTGGCGGCCTACATGGCGCTCGACGGCAGCTGGGGCGCGGCCATCGGGCTCTGCGCCTACGGCATAATCGTCGTTACCCACGTCGACAACGTGGTGCGGTTCGTCATGCAGAAAAAGTTGGCCGACACCCATCCGCTCGTCACCATCTTCGGCGTGTTCATCGGCCTGTCGCTGTTCGGGTTCATGGGGGTGATCTTCGGCCCTCTGATGCTGGCCATGTTCATCTTCTGCGTCGACCTCTTCAAGAAAGGTTACCTCGAAGGGCATTACAAAGAGCCTTCGTAACCTGCAACAAAAAAAGGAGCTGCGACACTGCAACTCCTTTTCGTAGCGGGAGAGAGACTTGAACTCTCGACCTCATGATTATGAATCATGCGCTCTAACCAGCTGAGCTATCCCGCCATGGCTCGAAAGCGAGTGCAAAGATAAGCGAAAAATCCGTTCGTGCAAAATCTTTTGCGGGAAAATCGCCGAAAAATTTCCGCACCCTCCTTTGGCACCGATTTTGTTCGCAGCAGGGGCAGAAAGTTCAAAAAAAGACTTATTATGAACAGACAGAAACAGTTGCCCCATACGCCCGCCCGCAACGAAGGACTGCGCGGCACGCTCGCAACGCTGGCCGTCATCGCCGGCCTGGTCCTGCTCGTGGCTTTGTCGTGGGAGGTCATCGGCGGCAGCGGCACGCGCTTTTCCGATTTCTACCTCGGCATCCAGCTCGCGGTCTGCGTCGTCTTCCTGCTCGATTTCTTCGCCGAGTGGGCATCCGCGCCGCAGAAAGGCCGCTACTTCTGGCGCAACCTGCTTTTCCTCCTCATCTCCATCCCGTGGCTCAACATCCTCGGCTGGTGCGGCATCGCGGTCACGCGCGACTGGGGCATGGTCGTCGGACTGCTCCCCGTGCTGCGGGCGCTGCTGGCCATGGTCATCATCGTGCGGTGGCTCACCAGCGACAACAAGGTGCGGCGTCTGCTGATTGCCTATATCTTCACGGTCGTGGTCTTCACCTACATCTCGGCGCTCGTCTTCTTCGAGTACGAATCGGGCGTCAACCCCAAGCTCCACGGCTTCGGCAACGCGCTCTGGTGGGCCTGGATGAACGTCACCACCGTCGGTGCCGAAATCTTCCCCGTCACCGCCATCGGCAAGATATTCTGCGTTCTGCTGCCCTCGCTCGGCATGATGTTCTTCCCCATCTTCACCACCTACGTCCTTCAGCAATACACCCACAGAAAGGAGCTCGACCAATAATCGGCCCCTGCACCAACAAAAAAGAGACGGAATTCGTTCCGTCTCTTTTTTTGCGTCTGCCCTACTTCCGTTCCTTGAGCAGGTCGCGGATTTCACGCAGCAGAAGCTCCTCTTTCGTCGGGGCCGGTTCGGGCACCGGAACCGCCGCCCGCTTGCGGATCAGCTTGTTCATGAGCTTCACTATCAGAAAGACGCACAGCGCCAGAATCGTGAAGTCCACGCATTGTTGGATGAACGCGCCGTAGTTCCAGTAAATCGGTTCCGCCGCCGCGGTCTGCGCAGCCGCATCGCCGCCCCCTTTCGACACCAGGCTGCCCACGCTGTGCACTGCGCTGGACGTCACGTCGCGCACGCGCGAAATATCGATGCGCAGCCGCGAGAAATCGGTGTTGCCCAGCAGGGCGCCTATCGGGGGCATCAGAATGTCGTCCACCAGCGACGATACGATCTTGCCGAACGCGCCGCCGATGATTACGCCCACGGCCATGTCCATGACATTGCCCTTGAGGGCGAATTCCTTGAATTCTTTGAAAAAAGCCATAACGGTCTCTGTTTTTGACTTCTTCCGTCATAGCAAATCGGGTGCAGAAAATCGCTTTTCCGCACCCGATTTTCGGTTATCGAGGATAGGCCCCTATTCGATTTCCACCAGCACGGCGTCGGTCGGCACGGTCTGGCCCGGTTCGACCAGAATCCGCGTCACCTTGCCGGCATAGTCGGTCGTGATGGAGTTCTCCATCTTCATGGCTTCAAGCACCACCACTTCGTCGTCTGCGCTGACCGTGTCGCCGACCTTGACCAGCACTTCGATGATACGGCCCGGCAGCGGTGCGTTCACCGTGTTGCCCGTAAATGCGGGTGCCGGCTTGGCCTCGGCTTTCGGCGCTTCGGGTTTGGGCTCGGCCGCCTTCTTGGCTTCGTAGGCCTTCACCTTCATATCGGTCAGGAACTTCTTGGCTACCAGCGGGAACAGCTCCAGCAACAGCACTTCTTTCTCCGTAGCGGCCAGCTTTGCACCGCCTGCCTCGGGCAGTTCGGGATTGGGCTGCATCTGGTATTTCGAGGTGTCGTAGGGAGTCTCCTCGCGCACGCCGCAAATCTTGAACCGGAATTCCGGGTCGATTTCCACGGGCGTCTTGCCGTATTCGCCTTTCACCAGCCCGACGAACTGCGAGCTCTTGTTGGTGTACATCGGGCGTCCGGCCTTTTCGTCGAGCGCGCAGTTGACTGCCTGCGCCCCCACGATCTGCGAAGTCGGCGTCACCAGCGGCGGAAGACCTGCCGACAGGCGCACCGAGGGAATCAGCTCCATCGCACGGGGCAGGATTTCCTCGGCCTTGAGCTGCTGAAGCTGGGCCACCATGTTGGAGTACATGCCGCCCGGGATTTCGGCTTTCTGCACCAGCTCGTTGGGCGCCGGGAATCCGAAGTAGGCTTCGATTTTGCGGCATGCGTCGATCGTCGCGGCTTCGTCGTCGGCCTTGGCAGCGCGGATAGCCTCGTCGAACAGCGCGTCGATTTCCGCAGGCAGCTTGTCCGTGAGCGGGTTGAACGGCTTCGGTTCGGGCTTCTCGGTGCCGAATACCGACTGGTTCAGCTCCTTGCGGATTTCACGCAGCTGGGTGTTGATTTGCGCTACGGCTTCCATGTTGACACCCAGGTCGATGCCCAGCTTCTTGCAGAACACGTAAACCAGCTCGATAGCCGGAGCGCCCGTACCCTCGGCGAAATACCAGCAGTTGGTATCCACCACGTCGACCCCGGCGATGATGGCCGCCAGGACCGAAGCCAGGCCGTAGCCGGGCGTGCAGTGGGTATGGAAATCGACCGGAATCGAAAGATGCTGCTTGAACAGCTTCACCAGCGTAGCCACGCGGCGCGGCGGAATCAGTCCCGACATATCCTTGATGGTAATCATGTCGGCACCCAGTTCGGCCATCTGCTTGGCCTTGTCCAGGAAATAGGCGTCGGTGAAGACGGGAGCGGGCTTCTTCTTGCCCATGAGCTTCTGCCAGAAACCCGGTTCGGGATATTTCGGGTCGACCGTATAGCATACGGCGCAGTCGGCGATACCGCCGTACTGCTTCACATATTTTATCGTCGACTTCACGTTGTCCACGTCGTTCAGCGCATCGAAAATACGCATGATGCCCAGCCCGCTCTCGATGGCGTTGCGGCAGAATCCGTCGATGATTTCGTCCGTGTAGGGCGAATAGCCGAACAGGTTGCGGCCACGCGACAGGGCGGTCAGCTTCGACACCTTGCCCACAGCCTTGTGTATGGTCTCCAGACGGGTCCAGGGATTTTCGTTCAGATAACGCATCACCGAATCGGGCACGGCGCCGCCCCACACCTCCATGGCATAGAAGTTCGCGTCCTTGTAGTAAGGCAGGCAGCGGTCGATTTGTTCCTGATTCATGCGGGTCGCGAACGACGACTGCTGACCGTCGCGCAACGTAAGGTCTCTGATTTTGAGTTTTTTGGCCATAATTTCTATGGTTTGAATGTTTTCGGTCCGGAACTCGCGGAACTTTCCGGACGGCGCAAAAATACACAATCGGGCGCTACTTTCCAATTATCCCCGCGGTTTTTTCGCCGCACAGGCTTCCACTATGCACAAGAATTCGTATCTTTGGCAATCCAAACAATGCCATGTTGAGCAGAGCGGCGCATCCAAAAAACAGATGTTTAATGGCGCTGCGCTTATTTTCTTCCTCCTCGTATGGCAAAGCCTATGCGATAGTCTTTGCTCATACTTCGTTCGTCAGTTCGCTGCGCTCAGAATGACAAATAAAAGGTTAGCGACAGACAGTCTTAATTCTTAATTCTTAATTAAAAAGTGTCCCCTCTCGCCGTCATCCTCACCGTCTCGGGTTATATAGCCGTGCTGTTCCTCGTCGCGTGGCTTTCGGGGCGCCGCGCCGACAACGCCGGATTCTTCACCGGCAACCGCCGCACTCCGTGGTACATGGCCGCTTTGGCCATGATCGGGGCCGCCATGTCGGGCGTCACGTTCATCTCCGTGCCCGGTTCCGTCGCCGCCGATTCGTTTTCCTACATGCAGATGGTCGCAGGCTTCACCGTCGGGCAGCTGATCGTCGCGTTCGCCCTCGTGCCGTTGTTCTACCGGCTGAAGGTCGTGTCGCTCTACCAGTACCTCGACGAGCGGTTCGGCATCGTCTCCCACCGCGCCGGGGCCTGTTTCTTCATCCTCTCCAAGATGTTGGGCGCCGCCCTGCGGGTCTACGTCGTCTGCGCCGTCATGCAGCTGCTCGTCTTCGGGCCTTACGGTTGGCCGTTCTGGGCCAACGCCGTCGTCACCGTCGCCCTCGTGTGGCTCTACACGCAGCGGGGCGGCGTCAAGTCGCTTATCTGGACCGATACGCTCAAGACCCTTTGCCTGGTCGGCAGTCTGGTCCTCACCATCGTTTTCATCGCTCGGGCTTTGGGCTTCGGCGGCACGGAGCTTATCCGCGAGGTCTCCGCATCGCCCATGTCGCAGATATTCTTCTTCGACAATCCCGCTTCCGACCGTTATTTCTGGAAAATGTTCGTCGGCGGCATCGTCGTCCTCGTCGCCATGACCGGGCTCGACCAGGACATGATGCAGTGCAATCTCTCCTGCCGGACGCCGCGCGACGCCCAGCGCAATATCGTGCTGACGGCTTTCTGTCAGATCATCGTCATCCTGCTGTTCCTCGTGCTCGGCGTACTCCTATATTTATATGTCGACAGCCGCGGCCTCGCGCTCCCTGCCAAAAGCGACCAGCTCTTTTCGTTGGTTGCCGTCGACGGAGGGCTTCCCGCCATCGTGGGCATCGTCTTCGTCCTCGGGTTGATTTCCAGCACCTATTCCGCCGCCGGGTCGGCCATGACGGCCCTCACCACTTCGGTTACCGTCGACCTGCTCGACGGCCCCGCGCGTTACGACGAGCAGCGGCTCACCCGCGTGCGGCACCGCGTCCACGTCCTTATGGCCGCTTGCATGACGCTCGTCATCCTCGGCGTAGGCTACCTGGCCGACGACAACGCCATCAACCTTTTTTTCCGCATCGTCAGCTACACCTACGGTCCCATCCTCGGGCTCTTCCTCTTCGGCATCCTTTCGCGCCGCCGCCCCCGCGACCGCTGGGTGCCGCTCGTCGCCCTCGCAGGCCCCGTGCTAAGCGCGCTGCTGCAATACGCCGCCGCCGAGCATTGGGGTTACCGCATCGGCTTCGAGCTGCTGGTCTACAATGCGCTTTTCGTCATCGCCGGGCTCTTTTTGCTCTCGCTCGGGCGCAGGGAAACAGAAAAATCGTAACTTTGGGGCTGTAAAACCGTTTTAGCATGTCACTCGAACAACAGATTTCCAAGAGCATCATGGATGCCATGAAGGCCAAAGACGCCGTGCGTCTGAGCGCCCTGCGCAATGCCAAGAAGTACATCATCGAAGCCAAGACCGCCGGGCCGGAGCTCTCCGAGCTGCCCGACGCCGACGTGCTGAAAATCCTCGCCAAGCTCGCCAAGCAGGGCACCGATTCCGCCGCCATCTTCACCGAGCAGAACCGCCCCGACCTGGCGCAGGAGGAGTTGGCGCAGGTCGCCATTTTCCAGGAGTTCCTGCCCAAACAGCTCTCGGCCGAGGAGCTGACCGCCGAGGTCAAGGCCGTCATCGCCGAAGTCAGTGCCACCTCCATGAAAGACATGGGCAAGGTCATGGGCGCCGCGTCCAAGCGGTTGGCCGGACGGGCCGACGGCAAGGATATTTCGGCCAAGGTCAAGGAGCTGCTCGCTTAGGATGCACCTGCCCGAAGCCGTCCGCCGCAATCTGAAAAGCATCGCCATGCCGACGGCCATGGTCGTCGGCGCATTGCTGTGCCGCCCCGTCACGGCCGTGGAGGAATGGTCGGGCCGGATGATTACCCCGGCGCTTATCTTTCTGATGCTTTTCGTCACGTTCTGCCGCGTGAAGCCGCGCGAAATGCGGCTTTCGTGGCTTCACGTGTGGCTGCTGCTTTTCCAGATAGCAGCCTCCGCGGCAGTCTATTTCGCCTTGCTGCCGTTCGATACCACCATCGCGCAGGGGGCCATGATTTGCATCCTCACCCCCGTCGCCATGGCGGCCGTCGTCATCGCCGGCATGCTCGGCGCCAACGTCGTCACCGTGGCGACATACAGCCTGCTCTGCAACATGACCGTGGCTTTGGCGGCCCCCGCGATTCTCACTTTCACCGGGACGGGCGTCTGTACTTTCGCCCAGATTCTCTCGCGCATCGCCCCGCTCCTCATCATGCCGTTCGTCGTCGCGCAGTTCTGCCGGTTGCTGACACCCCGCATCGCCCGGTGGTTCGGCAGCCACGGGCAGATTTCGTTTTACCTGTGGTTGGTAGCGCTCACCGTCACCATCGGACGGACCACGGCGTTCATCATCGACCTCCACGACGTTTCGCGGTCGGTCGAGTTGTGGCTCGCGCTTGCCGCCCTGGTCATCTGTCTCGTCCAGTTCAAGGTCGGGCGGACGTTAGGAAAGCGGTTCGGCGACCCCGCCGCCGGGGGCCAGTCCCTCGGGCAGAAGAATACCGTCCTCGCCGTCTGGATGGCCCAGTCGTTCCTCGACCCCATCTCCTCCATCGCCCCCACCGCTTACATCGTGTGGCAGAACTTTGTGAATAGCTATCAAATCTATAAAAAGGATAGAGAAACGACGAAAAACTAAATATAAATCACTGTGTTTTAATGATTTATATTTTGTTGCAGGATTTTCGGTTGTTTTTGCGATTTTCCCGACAAAGCCCATAATTGCCCGATATTTGTTACTATTTTGTTACTCGAAAATACTGCGGTAACAAAACAAATTCGCTATATTTGCCGTTGAAGCAACAAACGGGAAGGGTATGGCGAAGCAGAAACAGACGGTCAAATTGAAGGAGCCGGTGCGAATCCGGTTCAAGCAACTCTCCAACGGGAATCAATCCATCTATTTGGAGTACTATACGGGCGACGTGATCCGCAAGGAGAACTATGTCGGTGGCAAACGGAAATACGAGTTTCTGAAACTCTACCTTATTCCCGAACGGACGCGGGAGGACAAGGCGAAGAACGAAGCGACGCTCGCCCTTGCCAAAGCGATTCAGAGCAGGCGGATCGTCGAGGTGCAGAACGACGCGCACGGATTCCAGAACACGAACAAATCCCGAGTGAACCTGCTCGACTATCTGGAAAATATCGGGAAGCAGTCCGCCGAGCAGGGAAGCCGGAACTATGCACGAACGGTGCTCAATACCGTCCGGGCATTGAAGCTGTTTCGCGGCGACTATATCGCTTTTCGGGACGTCGATAAGGAGTTTCTTTCGGAGTTTACCGATTACCTGCGGCAGATGCCGAAAGCCAGCAAATACGGCGTATTGAAAACCGGAGGTCGGTTGAGCAACAATTCGGTCGTGTCTTATTACGGTACTTTGAGAACAGCCATCAACCGCGCTTACAAGGAGGGAATCATTACCGTCAATCCGACCAAAGAGTTCGATTTCGCAAGTAAAGTGCGACAGGAACCGAGCCGCCGCGAGTATCTGACAATCGACGAGTTGAAGACACTGATAAATACCGAATGTCGGCACGAGATCGTCAAGCGGGCTTTTCTGTTCAGCTGTCTGTGCGGGCTGCGCGTAAGCGACATTCGCAAATTGAGGTGGTGCGACCTGCAACGGAGCGGCGGGCGTGTACGCATCGAAATCACGATGCAGAAGACCAAAGAACCGCTGTACCTGCCGATTTCGGACGAGGCGTTGAAATGGCTGCCGGAGCGCGGCGAGGCGAACGACAGCGATTTTATCTTTCCACTGACGCACGAGGGGACGGTGAACGACACGTTGCAACATTGGGCGAAAGTCGCCGGAATAACCAAACACATCTCGTTTCATGTCGCTCGTCATACCCATGCCACGATGATGCTGACTTTGGGCGCCGATTTATATACCGTCAGCAAATTGCTCGGCCACAAGAATATCGCTACGACGCAGATTTACGCCAAAATCGTAGACAAGAAGAAAGAGGAGGCGATCGGATTGATTCCGAATCTGACCGACTGAAACAGAGGCTAAACGTGCGGACGATGATCCGCACGTTTTTCTTTTTCAACAGTTTTTCGTATCTATGACTTCGTCTTAGATACTCCCGCTCGGTAAAATACAAACTTCGTTTGCTTTTGCTCTCGCTTATTCGTATCTTCGTCTAAAACAAGACGGATTTATGGAAGGCATGGAGTTGAAACCGCAGTTCGACGAGCTGCAAAAGATATTCGATCGTTGCATCAAACACGCTTGCCGGGTATTGGAGGAGCGTATTGCGACGAAAATCGCCCGGCTCGCCCCCGACCAGCGGCAAGATCAGGAACGGCTGGATTATAACCGGATTGCCGACGAGCTGGCCGAGCTGTATCTGCACCACTCCGTATTGTCCGACTTCCGGTTCTGTTACTCCGAACCTGCATTTCTTTGGGAGGGCGGATTCTTCGAGGCCTTGAATGTTGATGAAAAGAAAATGTACCTCTCGTTCTCCGTGCCCTCGTTCGACTACTCCCGATACGAGCGGGATAACACGGCCTACGATGCCGAACTCCCTTATTTTTCTGCTGTCGTAAACGTCGTCGTGCGAGAACGTTATGCCGCTTATTTGCGGCAAAGGGAAATATCCTTGTCTGAATCTGCGCCGAAGTCAGCTATTGCTGCGCCGCCCATTGCGGAAACAGAAAATCCGTTCGATTCGATACTTACCGACGAGCAGATTGCCTACCTTGCTATGGCTGTCAATGATGTCAAAATGTTCAACGTATCGTTGTCGGCGGACGAGCTGAAAGCTATTTTCGCCTGCAAACCCGAAGCGATCGTGCGGTCGAACAACAACCGTCTCGTCGCGTTCTTTTTCTCGGGATTGAGCAGCCGCGGACTGATAACCCCCAACTGGCAATCCGTCATCGCCAATCACAAACTTTTCCTCTCGAAAGATACATCGCGCGATAAATACATCAATCAAAGCGACTTATCCACGGCGACCAACTATATCCGCGACGTCGGCGTAGAGGGAAAATACGCAACCCTTGAAAAGTACCTCATGCAAGTGAAAAGACTTTGAGAACGGGTTGAGACCTCAAAGATAGGTCAATCTGCTATCAAGCTTATCCTCAATATATTTGCCCCTGTAACGGTTACAAGTCACGGAGGGCATGCACTCCATTTGTTTCATTTAAAATCCATCGAATTATGGAGAAAAGTATTGAGATGCGAGTTGCAGAACTCGAAAAGCAGGTGTTTCACACCAAAAACGTGTTGAGCTTTGAGGAGGCCAGCTGTTTTCTGAATCTCTCGAAAAGCTACCTCTACAAACTGACGTCGGGCAATCTGATTCCGCACTACAAACCGCAGGGCAAGATGCTCTATTTCGAGCGTGCAGAGCTGGAGGCATGGTTGCGTCGCAATCCCGTCAAAACGCAGGCGCAGATCGAAGCCGAGGCACAGCAATACCTGCTCGGCCGCTTCTCGAAGAAGAAGTAGCAATGGGTGCGCGATCGTGGCGGCAGCCATGACCGGCAGCTTGGTATAATTATTCAGTCTTTCCGCCTTTGTGCACCCTATGGGATTTAGAAAGATTCCTCCGGGTGCACAGGGACGGCGGGCTGTCGGTTCTCTTTCAACGTCTGCCTCTGCTGGCGGACACATCATCGGCAACGTTGCCCACCGTTCGGCCGCTTCGCACCCGCGGCTTTTTCTTCACAGAAAAGCCATAGCCTATTAGGGCTTTTTCCAAGCCGCAACACTTCGTGTCGCTGAAAAAGCCCCAATAGGCCAAAGGGCGACCCTTTGGAAACCCCTTGCGACCGTTCCGACCGCCGACCGCTCATGCGGTCGAAAACCCAACAACCGAAATCGTCAACTGCAAAATTATTACTGAATTATGGGATATGTCGTATTGCATTTGGATAAGTCGCCGGACAATGAAGTGCCGATGACTGCTCATATCGCACGCACCAAAATGCTGCCCAATGCCATACCGGAACTTACTTACCTGAACGAAGAACTCGTCGAATATCCGGAGGGAGTACACGACCGCACACAGGCAATCCAGTACCGTTTGGGAACTGCCGGATTGACCCGCAAAATCGGAACGAATCAAGTACGAGTTATCCGTGTCATGCTGACCGGCACGCAGGAGGATATGCTGCGTCTTGTCCAAGAGGGACGTCTGAAAGCGTGGTGTGCCGATAACCTTGCATGGCTACGAAAGACTTTCGGAGTCGATAACGTCGTTTCGGCAGTATTGCACATGGATGAAGCGACACCGCATATCCACGCAGCTGTCGTCCCTATCGTAACTGGCGAACGTCGTAAAGTCCGAAAGGAGAAAACTGACGAAACAGGCAAGCGGAAATACCGCACGAAATCTACGGCCCGACCTCGGCTATGCGCTGACGATGTAATGTCGCGTATCAAGCTGAAAGAGTACCAAGACACCTATGCCGCAGCAATGGCCAAATACGGACTGCAAAGAGGTATCGACGGCTCGAAGGCCCGGCATGTTACGACGCAGGAATTCTATCGCAACACCATTGCCCGACAACAGAATTTGCAGGACAATATCGGCGAACTGCTCCGTATCGAGGAGGAGAAACGCAAAGCGGTCGAACATGCCACGAAGCAGGAACAGACGGCACGCGCAGAACTGCATCGAACCGCGACCGAACTGAACGCAGTAAAAGGCGAATTGAAAACCGAGCGATTGAAAAACTCCGCCGCCGAGGTCGGTACGACTATTCTCGACGGCATCGGTTCGATGATCGGCACATCGAAGGTCAAACGGCAGGAGCAGGAAATAATACAATTGCGGCAAGAAGTCTTTGCACGCGATGAAACGATTGAAATCCTGCAAACGAAGATTCAAACCATTCAGGCAGACCATAGCCGGGAACAGACGGTAATGCAAACACGCCACGTTGCCGAGAAGACGGACTTGACAAAACGACACAAAAAGGAGGTCATATTATTAAAGTCAATCATTTCAAAGGCAACGACATGGTTCCCATATTTCCGAGAGATGATTCGAATGGAGAATGTTTGCCGAACGGTCGGTTTCGATAACGAACAGACTGCAACGCTTATCAAAGGCAAGCTGCTCGAATACAGCGGCGAGCTCTATTCCGAAGAACACAACTGCAAATTCACGGTTGAACAAGTAACGGCACAAATCACACCCGCTCCGACCAACAAACGAAAACTACAACTATATATCGACAAAGTGCCGTTTAACGAGTGGTGCAGGGAGAAGTTCGAGAAATTAAAATATGTGGTAAAGTCTCGTCCTAAATTAGGATTGTAAAATCAATGCCATATAATTATAATGTATAATATCCTCTCTAATTCAGAGAGGATATTTTGACTAATAATATTCGGTTATAATCTGAGATGTCGTGTCGGGATTCTTAGAATCCCATACGGTCCTTATAACCTTTTTGCCGGAATATTCACATGAAACCTTCGATGTGGTCGTATTTCCCATCAATGTCGAGGTGGTAATACAACTAATTAGACGTCCATAATTGTCATACGTATATTCGTATGTATCTTCCATGCTATCACCTACTTTTTGGTATTTTATTGTTCCTACGAGAGCCCCATGCCAAAAATACAATCCGTCAATGTATTTTTCGCTGCAAACGGTGCCGCTTTGGGAGCCGCCACCTGTGGATTTGAGGGCAGAGATTTCCGAATCGAGCCGTTTGATTTCTTGTCTTAAATTGGTTACTTCATTCTGCAAGGTGCGAATGGAATTGTACATCGAGGAAAGGTTGTCATCGATCGGCGATTCTCCGCAGGAGTTGTTAATGGAAACACCGATAAAGAATACCGCAATAACGAGAACGGATTTCAAAGTAAAATGTTTCATGGTTATTTTACAATTTGCGTATACTGAATTGTTGGTTGATTTGAATAGTAGGTTTTGGCAATATCCCGGATTGCTGAAATGCGTTGCTTTTCCAAGTCAACCAGAGTATCGAATACTCGAAATTTACGTTCGATAGCCTCAGCTTCTTCTTTGTCAACCTGCTGTTTGATGCGATCCAACAGTCGAGTACACTCGGAGTTGCATCGGCTTTCCGGATCGATCTGCACGAGGTGCTCGACAGCGCCGGAGTAATCTTTCAAGGCAATGCACCCTTTGGCCTCCTGAATCAATCGTTCGCATCGGACATTTTGATAGCATTCATAAATATCCATCATTACCGGAACTACTTGTGCATAAGAGGGAAGAGAGGACGGGAAACATGCTAAATCAGCCAGAGCAGCTTCATACTGTTGCTGCGCAGCGAGGGCTTTTGCCTTTTGCAGCAATTTGGAACAGTTCATTTTGTAATAAGAGTAGATACGGGTCTTGCTTTCGGAAAGAAACTTCGCATAGACAGGCGATTGCGTGTCAATTTTAGATATGGCATTCGCTACGGCTTCGGATTTATTGAATCCGCTGCCGGAGAACGACACCGAGACAGAATTGACTTTCATGCCGGTAGAAACCTGTATTACGGAGAGTATCAGCTCGGTGTTAGCGACGATGATATTCTTCATTCCGCTTTCCACGGTTCGCACGTCGAAAGAATCGATCGTTGGATACAGTATGAATGTGCCGTCGGAGTAGGTTGCTACTCCATTTGCAGTAGCTATCTGTTCGATTTTGTGGCGTAGACGCTGAAGACTTGCGGCCGACAAATCATCCATTTGTTCAGGACAGACGACACCAATATTGACATCGGCATCCGCATTTTGCGCTTTTATACCGCATATTACCAATATGCTACATAAGCACGATAAGATTATCTTTTTCATGAGAGCTTCGAGTTATTGAATGGTAATATAAATCGTATTGCCTTTGATATCGCGAGCGATTTTCAGTCCGAGGCTGCGCATGAACTTGAATATCTCCAAAGCAAATTTATTCGTGTTGTAATTGTTACCGGTAGCGGGATCTTTCAAGGGAATGCGTACATCGTCGAAGATCATCTGCCGGTCTGTCGTCCCTTGAATATGATAGTTGTTTTTGTAGGCATGCTCCTCCATCCACAACTCCAGTTCGTCCGAAAGTTGCAAACCTTGCGTACCGACTTCGGAAGACATTGTATGAACTGATGTCTCGGCAAATCCGAAATTGATAATAATGGATTTGCCGTTTTCTACAATGTCCGTAAATTTGTTCTGCATAACATTCAGGAAATCTTCGGCGCAACTTTCAATAGCCTTGCTTGCCAGTTTGCCTATGTCGTCCGTATAGAATTTGCCGCTTTCTCCGACTTTGTTGGCCAGTGAGTTGCCAGTGGATATCTCGTAGGCTTTTACAAGCATCTTCACGGAATTGCCGGTCGAAGAGAGCTGTACATCCGTTTCCGCTTCAACATATACATCGGCTCCCGACATCCAGATGATTTGACTTTTTAGATCGGTTTGATTATCGGCAGCGAAGATTGCATTATCGCCGGCTGCTTTCAGTTTTGCTGTAAAATCTACCGTCGTAAATCCGCGCGAATCGAATGCTTCTTTAATCTTTGTCAGCGCGATTCGTTTATTGACATCCGCTTCGAGCACCGTACGGATGTCTTCGCCCTCTTTTGTGTAGGGGATTACCATGATTTTGGGTTGGACAGTCGTAACGACCGGAGTATTTGTCAGTGCAATGGAACGACTTCCGAATAGCAATACAGAAAAAATAGTTATAAGGTATTTGTTCATATAGCGCAAGTTTTAGTACCCGAATTTTCGAATAATGCTATGCGTCTCCAAATCGGAGCGCAGAGCTGTCAGGTTGATTCGGATATCCATCGTCATATTTCGCTGCGACCGGTCGTGTTTGGCGAAGTCGCTGACCGGAATCGCAGAAAGCACAAATGTCTTGTGCCGTCCGCTGGTAAGAAGTTCTTCGAAATATTGTTTATAGCGGGATTTGGCCGTCGCTTCATCGATTTCTACAAGCGGTGTAGTTTGCTGCGATCCGGGAAGACCTCGGAACAACAATAATTCGATAGCATATTGTTCTGCCGAATTCATCGCTTCGTCAGCGGTTTTTCCGAACCCGGTACTCCGAATCGTAATCGTTCCATTCTGTTCCGAAACGAGTCCGACAGACTGCACGGTATAGACATGTTTGGAGCAAGCCCCCAAACAGAACACGAGGAACAAGCAAGGGAGGAGATATTTCATAATTATTTCAATTACTTGACAATGAGGCTGCAATTCAGTTTTTCAGCGGCTTGGAATCTGGCCAATAATTCTGCGCCGATTTTTTTCGGTACGCTGCATTCGGCGAAATCATTTCCAGAGAGTTTCGTTACGGTGATTTCTCCGATTGCAGTAGGATACGGCTTCCCGTTCAGCAATTCAACGTATTCTACCCGAAATCGATCGCCTACGGCAATTCCGTGGCTTTTCCCGACGTTGAGGAGAACCGTCCCTGCGACTTCTTTTTTGTAATCCAATATCTTTATGATTTCTGCCGAAAGTGGAAAATTTTTGCGAAAATATTCTTCCAATTCTTTTTGCAGGGAGAACATAGACTGCGTTACGGCACTTTCCGGCGACATCATTATTTCGCTGGTTTGTCCCTGAAAACTGGTCGCTTCCGTGCTCAATCCGGTTTCCACATCGACGACCTTCATCTGGAAAGCGACACTTGCCTTATATCCCTTGACCGATCCGTCGGGATTTTTCATCGCATAAACGGGGATTTTGGCAATATGCCCCGTAATCATCTTTTCAGCAGCTACGGCAACACCTTGATTCGCAATATTTTTACTATCGATGAACGCTTCGCTTTTTTGCAGTTCGAGTTCTGCATGCACTTTGTCGTAACTCGTACGATCTACCACCTGAAACCGGTGCGTATTGGTCAGCATCTCGACGACTTTCTCCGTTACCAATCCTGCATACTTGTAGCTGCCGTCGCAGGTAAATTGCGCAACGCCTACTACCGGCCGGGTATCGCTTTGTGCATAGCCCCAAAGGCTATGCACAGCGATACACATGAACAACGAAATAATTCGTTTCATTCCTGAATTACAGGTTATCGTTCGAAGTCGCAGTTTTGATCATATCGGCGATAGCTTTCACTTGGAATGCACTTTCAACCCCGACAATCTCCAAAACATCTTTGGAGTATTTCACCGATTTCGTAGCAGCTGCCAGCTTCATCGGATTCTTAACTCCCTTGAGTTCCTCACCGGCTGCAGCTACCAATTTCGTAGCGGCTGCAACAGCTGCTGCCTGTGTTCCGATTCGAGCGCTCAATTCCGTTAACTCTTCTAAGGTCGGCTTTTTTACGGTAACATCCGTAACGCCGTCCTCGGTCTGACCGATTGAACGGTAATACATCCCTTGCAACAGCGGTGTAATCTGAATCGATTCAACTGCGACAAGGCCTGCGGACGAAGTCAATCCGTCGACCGTTGCAATACCGCAGTTTTTCGGCTGGACTAACTTTTCCAGCTTTGCTGCACGCTCTTTCGATGCCTGCATCTCTTCGGCAGTTTGAGCCGAAACGCTGACGGCGCACACGAGTGCCATCATGCACAATACTACTTTTTTCATTTGTTTAAGTTTTTTGATTTTCCTACTCTTTTCCAGATTTTCGGATTCCTCTGTTGCTCAGAAAAATAAAAGGTGCATTTCTGATTCCCATATAGATAGGACAACAGAAACACACCTCCGAAAATGGGGTGCATTCGCCTTTGCCTTTCTCTACATACTTTTGAAATTTGGTCGTTTTCAGTCAGGAGAAATCAGCGATGCCGAATATGTCGAAATTCAGTTACATAAAAATCCGTTTAAAATACTATAAATAAAAAAGGTGCATTCCCGTACTCATTCTAACTAACTGAGGTACGACCAAGCACCCGTATGCATTAAAACAAGCCATAGGAACACACCCCATCGGAGGAGTGTATTCGCAATGACTATTCCTCTGCATACTCTCAAATTGGTCGTTTTCAGTTACGAGAGAACAGCCGCAAATACTATTTCGATACAAAAGTAGGAAAATATTTTGGAATAAGTTATAACCTCGATCCATTTTCTAATAATGCGTTTTTACGCTAGGCATCTGAATTATTTACTTAATGTAATATGATTAGGATTGCTTGTTTACCAGAAAATGACTATTTTGCGTAAAAAATCTACTATATTAGATACGATATGAATAATTTGATTTCGCAGATTGAAGTAACAAACTTTCGTTCAATCAAATATGCAAAAATTAACTGTTCTGAATATAACTTGTTTTGCGGGCAAAATGATGTCGGCAAATCAAATATACTTAAGGCTCTCAATCTATTTTTCAATCAGGAAACCGATTTTAAAACTCCGTTTAATTTTTTTACAGATTATAACAAATACGCTTTGGCCGAAGCGCAAACTTCCAAGAAAAAGAAACAGCTGATTAAAATAAAGGTGATATTTAAGAAGCCGGAATCGTATCAGTCAATATCCGGTTCTACATATTTCATTGAAAAAACCTTTGATCGAAATGATAAAACAGGTTTAGGGACTATAAAATATTCAGAGGACTCGACAAAAGCACGTACTGCAATATCGAAGTTATACAATCAAATGCGGTATGTTTATATTCCTGCTTTAAAAGGGAAAGAGGTTATTCAGTATCTGTTAGGATTATTGGGCGAACAAGAGCTGATTGGGTCAACACAAATTGCAGATCTGAACAAAAGCATCAATGATACAACGAATGATCTTGCCGATCTATTGAACGAATCGAAGATCGGTATTGGAGTATCTTTCGGCCTGCCAACTTTGCTGAGTGATTTTTGGCAACAATTATCGGTTGGAACAACTTACGAGTATTTTGAGGCGATAGAGAAGTCTCTGGTTTCAAAAAAAAGCTCGGACAAGCTAAGTTCATCTTCTTACCAAATACCTCTGAATATGCGAGGAGATGGTATAAAGTCGAAATTTTTACCTCCAATTTTGAAATGGCTACAAAAGCATAACACACAGCAAACATTTATATGGGGAATTGATGAACCTGAAAACTCTTTGGAATTTAGAGCCGCGGAAGAATTAAGCTATTTGTTCGGGAACGAATATGCTTTAACGACACAGATTTTCGCGACATCGCATTCTATGGCATTTATTAACCCTCGCGATACAGATAGAGTTAAACCTGCCATATTTCGAACGGTACGATCATCCTTAGGTGAAACATCTTTCCGAGATATTAATGACCTATATAAAACAAAAAATCGAGAAGATCTGTTGGAAGAGATAGGAGCACTCGCTATTCAAAAAGAACTTATCACAAAGTTCAGACGACAAATTGAAGAAGAAAAGAATGCGAAAAAAGAATTGGAGAATTCGTTAAATGAACTTCAAGCACACATAGCAGCACTGACCAAACCATTAGTTATTACAGAAGGTAAAACGGACATAAAGTATATTTTAAAAGCTAAAGAGAAACTCGGGATTACAGACGTGAATTTTGAGCAAATTGATAGTCAACATCAACCGGATGGCGATAGTAATTTACATAAGTTATTAGAACAATTGTGTAAGGTCCATAATAGAAATAAAATTATTGGTATTTTCGATAGAGACGTTCCAGATACTATTAAGAATATCGAAAAAGACGGTGCTCCTACAAAGATTATGGTAATGGAGTATACGCATTCTGCATTTCTGCTCCTCAATATCGTATCGATAATAACCAGACTGAAATATCTATTGAATACTTATTTACTGATAACGAAATTAAAAGTAAATTAGGTGATGGTCGCAGATTGTTTTTAGGAACAGAATTTCGTAAATCGAGTGGCCGCCATAAGACAGAAGATTTAGTATTTAATAAGCCTCAAAAAAGAGATATTGATAAGATTTTAGACAGCAGTGATGGCCAAGCAGTATATGATAGAAATGAGAACAATGTACTGGCAACCAAAAATCATTTTGCGGAGGCTGTTGTAAACGATCAAATTGAAATATCCAATGAAAGTTGGGAGAACTTCCGGCATATATTCGATAAGTTAAAAAAAATATGCGCTTTGTAAATGATCTTTAGATGATTTGCTCCTAATATGATTAATATTGATGATTTCAAACAAGAGGTCGAGTGTATTTATAAAGATGAAAAATACTCTGTCCGAGATAACGGGGCTGTTTTCCGGCATCCTCGTGATGGCAGGCGACCTCGTAAATATGATAATTTCTGGACTTTCGGTAAGCCCAATGATAAACATGGATACATGGAGATTGCGTCCGTTCGAGTCCATATTATTGTGGCTACGGCCTTTCATGGCCCGAAACTGACGAAAGAATATGTGGTTGATCATATAGACACGAATCGCCGTAACAATCGCCCGGATAATCTTCGATGGGTTACCCGATTAGAGAACGCACTCGAAAATCCGATTACCCGAAAACGGATCATTATGCGTTGTGGTAGTATCGAAGCGTTTTTGGCCAATCCGGCTTTGTTGCGAGAAAACGATGTTACTCCCGATTTCAGCTGGATGAGAACCGTTACGGATGCCGAAGCTCAAGTTAGTAAAGAACGATTATTGGCATGGGCTGAAAGCGATAAGCAAGCATCCGGCGGTACTTTGGGCGAATGGCTATATGGTCGGCAGCCAATTTCACAGAATAACGGTCAATTATCGAGTGTAGACGAAATAGATAAGCTACAATCCGATTCCTTAAACGATTGGGGCCAGATTCCACCTTTTGGAAAAGAACATCCCATTGAGCCGGAACAGAGGAAGCGGAATATTATGCTCTCGTTAACATCCAGAGCAGCCCAAGAAATTTATTTTTATGATGATAAGCCCAATGAATACCCATGTACTCCGCAGGAATACAGTGGCGATCCTTTAACTGCTTATGCCGCCAATCTGACCGAAAATGCTGTCTATTGGCGGAACAACAATGGAGATCGGGAGTATGTAGTAGACAAGTATGGATTTTCGGAAGATCGAAATTCTCTATATGTAATGACTAAGTCCGCATACGTGTGGCGAAGCCAAGATGATGGAGATTCTATGCCTGTTCCCGTAGCAAACCTCAATAGAGACGAGTTCAGTGAAGATGAATTGAACTATCAGCTCGGAGAAGTTATCTACGAAGATAATTTATTCGTGCATAAAAGGGTAGAAACCGGCTTTATGCCCAAAGAGTATTTGGAGGAGATATTCGACGAATGTGTTGGCAAGAAGAATAAAAAGATTGATAAGAATTAAAATATTTCGAATGCTCGATTTTATCCATAATTTTGTTTCTATTTTGTTACCCGACACGAGAAAGTAATTATTCTACTTGCTAATATTCAGATAAATATAAACGTAAGTTAATAATATGTGGCAGAACTTCGTGAACAGCTGGCAGATGTACCGCAAGAATCAAGGCGAATAATCGACTGCTAAATAAAATTATCCCCGGCCGAATTGGCCGGGGATAATTACTATATCAGTTTTTATAAAGATCAATAATATTCGTTGATGGTAGTTGTAGTTGTATTCTCTGAATTAGGGAATACCGAAGGGTCATATATTGAACTTAAAGCACGAGTTACTGTTTTACCGGAATATTCATATGTGGTAATTATTGAATAGCCATTAGAATGATTTTCGGTTCTTATTATTCGGCCGTGCTCGTCATAATAACTATACTCATCGTGTGTGATTCCTCGTTTATATTTAGATGAAACAATACCATTCCGACTGAAATACAACCCGTCCACGAAAAATTCGCCGCAATCGGAATTGCCACTTGAACCGTCGCCCGTGGATTTGAGTGCTGCAACTTCCGTGTTCAGCCGTTCGATTTCACCGCCCATCCCGGTCATTCGGGCTGTCAATGTCGCCGTTTCTTCTTTCAAAGCCGAGATTTCCGGTTCCACATTCAACGACAAAATTTCTTCTTTAAGGGTAGATACTTCTTCTTTCAATGCAGCGACATCCGTGCTCGTATTCAACGCGGCCAATTCCTCTTTAAGTGCCGATATTTCCGTTCTCAAAGTAGCAATATCCTTATCCATATCCAACGCCGACAACTCCTCTTTCAACGTGGATACTTCGGTCTTCAATGTGGAAACCTCCGTTTGCAGCGCACGTATGATATTCCACAATTCCTGCCCGTTAGCAGGCGGAATCGAATCGTCGGTCGTAGACTCGCCGCAGGAATGGTTGATAGCCACCCCGACCAAAAACGCCGCAATAACGGCGATTGATTTCAAAAGGTTGTATTTCATAAGGTTTGAAGTTAGTTATTTCCGGAAAATAAAGTAAACGGCGAGGACCAGGCAGGCGAACCCGGCGAGATGGTTCCACCGGAGCGTATCGGACTTCATGAAGACGAGCGCGAAAAGGGTGAAGACCGAGAGCGAGACAACCTCCTGGATGACCTTGAGCTCCCAAATGGAAAACGGACCGCCGAACTGCGCCGAGCCGATGCGGTTGGCCGGGACCTGGAAACAATATTCCAGGAGGGCGATTCCCCAGCTCAGCAGCACGATAGCGGCCATCCCGAAACGTTCGAGCCGCGATTTGAACGCGATATGCCCGTACCACGCCAGCGTCATGAAAGCGTTCGACACGACGAGCAACCCCACAGCAACTATTCCCCGCATCGTCCTACTGCAAAATAGCGCCGAGGTCCTCGACTTCGGCAAAGTTGTTCACAATCATGTCCGCCGCGGTCTCTGCCGCCAGCACCTCGCGCGGGAGAGTCGTGGTCAGCGCAACGATGCGCCCCGCACCTGCCCGCCGGGCCGATTCGATGCCGGCCTTGGCGTCCTCGAACACCACGCATTCCACCGGATTCAGTCCCAGCTCAGCCGCGGCCGTAAGGTATATTTCCGGGTCGGGTTTGCAGTGCGCCACCCTATCGCCCGACACGATGACGTCGAAACAGCCCTCGATGCCGCATTTCTCCAGCACGAAGTCGATGTTGGTGCGGCAGCCCGACGACCCCACGGCAAGGCGCACTCCGACGGCCCGCAGCCGTCCGAGCAGGTCGGCCAACCCCTCTACAGGGCGGATGGTCGGCGCGTAGATTTCGCGATAAATCGCTTCCTTTTCGTCGGCCAGCGCCGCCAACCCTTTTTGACGGATTATCTCCTCGGGCATGATACGGCGCATGATGTCGTCGTTACCCATACCGAACGCCTGCGCCAACTTCTCCTGCCAATCATGCACGCCGTAGCGCTCGCAGAAAATCTCGAATGCCCGTACATGCACCGCGCTGTTGTCGACCAGCGTGCCGTCCATGTCGAATACTGCTCCTCGAATCATCGTTTCAGAATTTTACGGGGATAAAGATACCAATTTTATTGGTACGGGATTTGCGCGGGGGCCGAAAAAATTCCGACAACCATGAACCACGGTATCAGCGTACTTTTCCGCACCATTCCGCTTGCGATGGCGGCATTCTGTTTTGCCTACGGGGCCTATATCTACACGGCGGGCGACGACCCCGCACGCCTGACGGCCGGACCCGTCGTATTCTTCCTCGGCTCCATCTGCATGGCCCTCTACTGCACGGCGGCCACCATCATCCGCCAACTGACCGGCACCTACAACGAAGCATCCAAGTACATCTTCCCCGCCATCGGCTACTCCTTCGCGCTGGCCACACTCATCTGCGGCGTCTTCATCCTCACCTCCGGAATGACCGGCTGGGTGGTCACGGGCCACGTGGTCTGCGGTCTGGGTCTTATCACCGTCTGCGTTTCGACGGCCGCAACCTCGTCGTCGCGCTTCATTCAGATTCCGCGCAATTCGGCCGACGCTTCGTTTTCGATCAACCCGCAGGGATTCACCGTCGGCCAGTCGGTCACCCTTATCGGCATCGTCAGCGCCACGGCCCTCGCCGCGTGGATTTGGTGCATCCTGCTCTATGTCCGCGGCACGCTCCCGGCCCACATCGTCGCCGGCAGCGTCATGTTCGGCATCGCCTGCGTCTGCACGGCGCTTATCGCCTTGGTGGCAAGCATCGCCCGGCAAATCCGGGGCAGCTACACGCTCAAGGAGAAATCCAAATGGACGGGGCTGGCCCTCACGATGGGCGCCCTGGCTTTCATCCTCGGCATCGTCCTGCTGATCGTACTTCGGGGACGCCCCATCAATTTCGTCGGATTCGTACTCTTCGGTCTGGCGCTGATTTGCTGGAGCATTTCGAGCAAGGTTATCCTGCTTGCCAAAATCTGGCACACCGATTACCCGCTGGCCAACCGGATTCCCATCATCCCCATCGTCACCGCCCTCACGTGCCTTTTCCTCGCGGCGTTCCTTTTCGAGGCCGCCGGCTTCGCCCACAAGTATTTCGTGCCCGCCCGCGTTCTCGCCGGATTCGGCGCCATCTGCTTCGCCCTCTACTCCATCGTCTCCATCCTCGAAAGCGGCGCCAGCAAGAAATAACCCGCACCCTTTCAACAAAAACAAGAGCAGACGAATGTCTGCTCTTGTTTTTTATTCACCCTACGTTAACTGCCGAAATTATCATACAGGATATTCTCCGGCGGGACGCCGAGGCTGTCGAGCATCTTGACGACCGAAGCGATCATCATCGGAGGCCCGCACATGAGGTAGATGCAGCCTTCGGGCTCCTCGTGGTTCTTCAGATAGTTCTCGAAAAGCACGTTGTGCACGAATCCGGCCGTGTACTTCACCCCTGCCGCGTCGGCTTCGGGGTCGGGACGGTCGAGCGCAAGATTCATCTTGAAGTTGGGGAAATCCTTCTCGATCTGGTGGAACTCGTCGAGATAAGGCGCTTCCTTGAGTGCGCGGGCACCATACCAGAACGACACCGGACGCTTGGTCTTCTCGGTCTTGAACAGGTGCATGATGTGGCTGCGCATAGGCGCCATGCCCGCACCGCCGCCGATGAAAATCAGCTCCTGCGTGTCGGGCAGGTCGTCCGGCAGGAAGAATTCGCCGTAGGGGCCCGAAATCGTCACCTTGTCGCCCGGTTTGCGCGAGAAGATGTACGACGAGCAGATACCCGGGTTCACCTTCATGAACGAGCCCGCGGCCCGGTCGAACGGCGGCGTGGCGATACGGATGTTCAGCATGATGATGTTGCCCTCGGCCGGGTGGTTGGCCATCGAGTAGGCGCGGAACGTCGGTTCGGGGTTGGTCGTCACGAGGTCCCACATCTTCATCTTGTCCCAGTCCTCGCGGAAGCGTTCGTCGATTTCCATGTCCGAGAACTTGATGGCGTCGTACTTCGGAATGTCGATCTGAATGTAGCCGCCGCTGCGGAACTTGAGGTTCTCGCCCTCGGGCAGCTTCACCACGAATTCTTTAAGGAAAGTCGAAATGTTGCGGTTCGAGACCACCGTACACTCCCATTTCTTCACGCCCAGCACCGCTTCGGGCACCCGAATCTTCAGGTCCTCCTTGACCTTGACCTGGCAGCCCAGACGCCAGTGGTCCTTGGCCATCTTGCGCGAAATGAAGCCCGTTTCGGTCGGCAGGATGTCGCCGCCGCCCTCCAGCACCTGGCACTTGCACATGCCGCACGAGCCGCCGCCGCCGCAGGCCGACGGCAGGAACACCTTGTTGTTGGCCAGCGTCGAAAGCAGCGTCCCGCCGCTCTCGGCCGTGATGACTTTCTCACCGTTGTTGATGTCGATGGTCACGTCGCCCGACGAGGTCAGCTTCGCCTTGGCAAAAAGAAGCAGCCCCACCAGCAGCAGGGTGACGATCAGAAAAGCCGCAATCGCAACTATAATTGTCAATTCCATTTTTTCAGTGTCTCTGTTTAGGGGTTTAGAACTGAATGCCCGAGAAAATCATGAACGCGATGCCCATCAGCCCCGTGATGATAAAGGCGATGCCCGGGCCTTTCAGCGCGGCTGGGATATGCGAGTAGGTCGTCTTCTCGCGGATGGCCGCCATCATGACGATTGCCAGCCACCAGCCCAGACCCGAGCCCAGACCGTAGACGACAGACTGCCACAGCGAGGTCAGCTGCATAGCGTCGACCTTCTGCTGCATGAACAGCGAGCCGCCCATGATGGCGCAGTTCACCGCAATCAGCGGCAGGAAGATGCCCAGCTGGCTGTAGAGCGTCGGCGAGAACTTCTCGACGATCATCTCCACCAGCTGCACGAACGCCGCAATCGTAGCAATGAAGACGATGAACGACAGGAAGCTGAGGTTCACTTCGGGAACTCCGGCCCACGCCAGGGCTCCGGGTTTCAGCACGAACTGATAGAGCAGATAGTTCAGCGGCACGGTCATCACCATGACGAACGTCACGGCGGCGCCCAGTCCGAGGGCCGTCTTCACGCTCTTCGACACAGCGATGTAGGAGCACATGCCGAAGAAGAAGGCGAACACCATGTTGTCGATAAAAATCGACTGGATAAAGATATTCAACGATTCCATACGCTACCCTCCTATTTTTCCTGTAATTCCTTGTTGCGCGAGCGGTGCACCCAGATGATGCAGCCCACAATGATAAGGGCCATCGGCGGGAAGAGCATCAGACCGCAGTTCGAGTAGAACCCGCCCTCGGCCATGTACCAGCTCTCCGGGACGATGCGGTAGCCCAGCAGCGTGCCCGAACCCAGCAGTTCGCGGAAGAACGCCACGACCACCAGGATCAGGCCGTAGCCCAGGCCGTTGCCGATGCCGTCCAGCAGCGCGGGCCACGGCTTGTTGGCCAGCGCAAAGGCTTCGATGCGGCCCATGACGATGCAGTTCGTGATAATCAGACCTACATAGACCGACAGCTGTTTCGACACTTCGTAGACATAGGCCTTGAGCACCTGGTCCACAAGGATTACCAGCGCGGCGATGACCACCAGCTGGACGATGATGCGGATGCGGGCCGGCACGCCGTTGCGCAGCAGCGACATGACGAGGTTCGAGAACGCCGTCACGACCGTCACCGACAGCGCCATGACGATGGCCGGTTTGAGCTGCACCGTCACGGCCAGCGCCGAGCAGATGCCCAGTATCTGTACGATTACCGGGTTGTTCGCCGAGAAGGGCCCGGTCAGGTATTTGAGATTCTTGCTACTCATGGTCTTCCGTATTTTCTTCGTTAGAGCCCGATGCGGCCGCGCGGCGCGCTTCCAGCAGCGGCAGATAGTGGCCGATGCTCGTGCGGAGCATGGCCGTCACGCCGTCCGAGGTCTTGGTTCCGCCCGTGATGGCGTCCACTTCGTGGGCAGGGTCCTTGGCACCGCCCTTGCGCAGCGACACCGACACGAATTCGCCGCCCTCGAAAATCGTCTTGCCGACGAAATTCGACTGGTATTTCTCCGTCGCGATTTCGGCGCCCAGACCGGGGGTTTCGCCCTTGTGGGACATCACGATGCCCGCCACGGTGTTCATGTCGTTTTCCAAGGCCACATAGCCCCAGATGGGGCCCCACAGCCCCGAGCCCGTCACCGGGATGACCACCCGGCCGTCCCGGGCCTCGAACACCGGGTAGTTGCCCGCATCGAACGAGCCTTGCAGGTCGTTGAGCATGGCGAATACGTCGCCGCCCTCGACCGTCCGGCCCTCGGCATCCAGCACACGGGCTTCGATGAATTCATCGTAGTTCTCGCCCGTTGCCGAGAGCGACGCGAGAATCGACTGCTTCTTCTCGTTGAGCTCGTTGGCATACTGGCGTTTTTGCAGCGAGAGCGCGGCCACGGCCAGCAGCGTCGCCACCGCCACCACCATCACCGTCGAGTAGACGATGATGTAGGCGTTGCTGTTCGTATTGAATTTTTTCATGATTGCACCCTTATTTTGCCGGTTCGACACGTTTGTTTCTGCGCCGGATGTTGGCCTCGACCACATAGTAGTCGATCAGCGGCGCCAGCGCGTTCATGAAGAGAATCGAAAGCATCATGCCCTCGGGATAGGCCGGGTTGACCACACGTATGAGCACGGCCAGCGCACCCGTCAGCAGACCGAAGATGTACTTGCCCGCGTTGGTCTGGGCCGAAGTCACCGGGTCGGTGGCCATGAAGACCGCACCGAATGCAAAGCCGCCGATAATCAGATGCCACCAGGCCGGATAGGAGGTCACGCCCGTCCACTGGAACACATAGCCCATCAGCAGACCGCCTGCGAAGACCGAAAGCATCGTCCGCCACGAGGCGATGCCCGTGAACAGCAGCAGGGCGGCGCCTATCAGAATCGCCACCGTCGAGGTCTCGCCGATGGAACCGGGGATGAATCCGAGGAAAGCATCGAGAGCCGAATAGCCCAGCGTGCCGTCGACAGCCAGGTGTTCGAGCGCCGTGGCACCCGAGAAGCCGTCGACCACGCCCTCGCCCGACTTCAGGCCCGCAATCCACACCTCGGCGCCCGAAATCGAGGGCGTGTAGGCGAAGAAGACGAATGCACGTGCCAGCAAGGCGGGGTTGAAAACGTTCATGCCCGTGCCGCCGAAGACTTCCTTGCCGAATACGACCGAGAAAGCCGTAGCTACGGCCACCATCCACAGCGGAATGTCCACCGGCATGATCATCGGGATGAGCAGACCCGTCACCAGGAAGCCTTCGTTGACTTCATGGCCGCGTGCCTGCGCGAATCCGAATTCGATGGCCAGACCCACCACGTAGGAAACCACGATGATGGGCAGCACCTTCAGAAATCCGAACCACAGCGAAGCCCACAGCGCAGGTTCGACGCCCTGCGACAGATAGTGCTGATAGCCCGTGTTGTAGAATCCGAACAGCAGTGCAGGCAGCAGCGCCGCCACCACCACGATCATCGTTCGTTTCATGTCGTTGCAGTCGCGGATATGCGCGCCCTTGGCCGTCGTCGTGTTCGGCACGAAAAGGAACGTCTCGAACGCATCGAACGTCGAGGCCAGAAAACTCAGCTTGCCGCCCTTGGAAAAGGTGGGCTTGAGGTTGTCAACTATTTTACGCAGTCCCATCGTTATGCCTCCCTTATCATTAAGTTAATACCGTCGCGGATAATCTGCTGGATTTCGATTTTCGAGGGGTCGACGAATTCGCACAGCGCGAAGTCCTCCTCGACCGCTTCGTAGATTCCCAGATTCTCCATCTTGTCGATGTCGCCCGCCAGGCAGGCTTTCAGCAGATACATCGGATAGATGTCCATCGGCAGATACTGCTCGTAGAGCCCCGTCACCACGAACGGACGTTCGCCGCCGTGCAGGTTGGTATCGAGCTTGTAGGCTTTCTTCGGGCAGAGCCACGAGAAGTAGGAGCGCGACACCGAGAACTTGCCGAAGCGCGGCATCGCCCAGCCCAGCAGTTCGTACTTGTCGCCCTCGGGGATGACCGTCAGCTGGTTGGCGTAGTAGCCCAGGAAGCCGTCCATCGCCGTCTTGGTGCCCGTCAGCACGTTGCCCGAGATGATGCGGACGCTGTCGCCCTCTTTCTGCGCCTTGACGTTGCCGCCCAGTATCGAATCGCAGCGGGCGCCCGCTGCGGTGCGGACATAGGCGGGTTTCTCCACCTCGGAGCCCGTCACGGCGATGATGCGCGTCATGTCGACCCGCCCCGTGTTGAACAGGCGGCCGATGATGGCGAGGTCCTGGATGTTGACCGTCCAGACCTTCTCGCCCTTGTTGATGGGGGCAATGTGGTGAATCTGCACGCCGACGTTGCCCACCGGGTGCTTGCCCGCAAAGCTGTGCAGTTCGGCGCCTGCCAGCGACGGCATGTCGCCCTCGGCCTTGGCGCGCACCGACAGATGCACCTTGCCCGGCGTGAGCTTGCGCAGCACCTCGATTCCGGTTTGCAGGTTGTGTTTCTCCTCGCGAAGCACGAAGTTGTAGTCCGGGGCCAGCGGCGCCGAATCGAACGCCGAAACGAAAATCGCCCGGGGCGTGTCCGACGGGTCGGCGATGATGCCATAGGGGCGCTGCACGATCATCGGCCACAGGCCGCTGCGCAGCAGCAGTTCCACAACTTCCTCGCGCGTAGCCGCACCGAGGTCCGGACGTCCGAACTCTTCCGACCGACCTTCGCCGTCGGGGGTCACCGTCACGGAGAGCACCTTGCGTTTTTCGCCGCGGTTGATGGCCGCCACACAGCCGCTCACCGGCGAGGTGAAAAGTACGCGTTGGTCGTTCTTGTTGAAGAACAGCGGCGTACCCGCCTTCACCTTATCGCCCGCCTTGACCAGCAGCTTGGGGGTCACGCCCTCGAAATCGAGGGGCGAAACCGCATACTCCGCAGCCCGCGGCGCATCGGCCACGGTCGGCTGAGGTTTCCCCTCCAGATTGATGTCGAGACCCTTGCGTAGTGTAATGACTTTCGACATGGTTTGAATTTGAGTTTGATTGAAATATGATTTTTCTCGTTGTTCCGTCCGTTGTCCGTGCCCTCTCGGCCGCAGTCCGCAGGTGTTCCCGTGTTCCGGCAGTTCCCAGCGCCTCCGGCTTCCCGGCCCCGCCCTGTTGTTAGCACGCTAACAGCTTAACCGCGTGCGAAAGTACGAAATTTTTTCCGGAAAAACGTATGCCGCAGCCATTATTTCTTAAATATCCTTAAAATTCGTATTTTTGACTTCGCCGAAAATACTCCCGCTCGGCAAAATGCAAGCGAACTTGCTTCTGCTCTCGACTTTTCGTATCTTTGATTTCGTCTTAGATACTCCGTCTCGGCATAATCAAGCTATTGCTTGCTTCTGCTCTCGACTTTTCGTATCTTTGTCCATATGAACCCTGTTTTCGTCAACATCCACACCCACCGCCCGACGGGCTGCGGCATCGAGCTGCGCACGGCGGGCATCCACCCCTGGGATGCTCCCCAGGCCGATGCCGCCGCGCTCGACCGGCTCGCCCGCGAGTTGGAGAGCGGCGGCGTGCAGGCGGTCGGCGAAACCGGGCTCGACTTCGTGCAGGCGGCCGACAACGGCACGCGTCAGGCACAGATCGAGCTGTTCCGCGCCCAACTCGCCCTCGCCTGCCGGTACGGACTGCCCGTCGTGCTCCATTGCGTCAAGGCGTTCGAGCAGACCATGCGTCTGCTGCGGGAACAGGAGCCGCGCGCCGTCATCTTCCACGGCTTCATCGGGTCGCCGGAGCAGGCCCGGCAGGCGCTCGAACGGGGCTACTGCCTGTCGTTCGGCGAACGGACCTTCGCCTCGCCGCGGACGGTCGAAGCCCTGAAAGGCACGCCCCTTTCGCAGCTCTTTCTGGAAACCGACGACAGCGAGACGCCTGTTAAAACGATTTATACGCGCGTCGCAGAGCTCCTGGCACTTTCGGTCGAGGAGCTGAAGCGGGCAACGACCGAAAACTACGAACGCATTTTCATCCATGGATAACTGGCTCGAACGCACCGCCCTGCTGCTGGGCGAAGAGAAGCTCGGCATGCTGCGCCGCGCCCACGTGCTGGTCGTGGGACTGGGCGGCGTGGGGGCCTATGCCGCCGAAATGATCGCCCGCGCAGGCGTGGGCCGCATGACCGTCGCCGACGCCGACACGGTGAGCGTCAGTAACATCAACCGCCAGCTTGTCGCGCTCCGCTCGACCGTCGGCCGCCCCAAGGCCGAGGTGCTGGCCGAACGGCTCCGCGACATCAACCCGGAGCTGGAGCTGACGGTGCTAAATCGTTTTATACGCGACGAGGAGACCTACGCCCTGCTCGACGCGGCGCGCTACGACTATGTCGTGGATGCTATCGACACCCTTTCGCCCAAGCTGGCGCTTATCCTCGCGGCGCTCGAACGGGGGCTGCCGCTTGTCAGCTCGATGGGCGCCGGAGCCAAGACCGACCCCACGAAACTCGAAATCGCCGACATCTCCAAGACCCACCACTGCCCGCTGGCCCACATGCTGCGCAAGCGGCTCCACAAGGCGGGTGTCCGCCGGGGCTTCCAGGCCGTATTCTCGCCCGAACCCGCCCGCGAGGGGGCGATGATTCTTTGCGAGGAGCAAAACAAGAAATCGAACGTAGGGACCATCTCCTACCTCCCCGCCCTGTTCGGCATCGGCTGCGCCTCGGTCGTCATCCGCGGGCTCATCGGCGAACTGCCCGAGCGCTGAGAACCGCATCCCGCATAGAAAAAAGGGGGCGCGAAAATTTCGCGCCCCTTTTTCCATACAATGTCCTGCCGGCCTATTCGGCCAGCACTTCGGCCACCTTCTCCTTGAGCGCATCGCCGCGCAGGCCGCGGGCGACAATCGTTCCGTCGGGACCGAAGAGGATGATATGGGGAATCCCGTTGATGCCGTAAAGGTCGGTCGGCACGCCCTGGGCGTCGAGAATCTGCGCCCACTCGATACCGAGGTCGGCAGCGGCCTTGAGCGTATCCTCGCGCTTGTCCCACACGGCAACGCCCAGCACCTCGAACTTGTCGCCGCGGTACTTCTCCCACACCTCGCGGATGACGGGAATCTCGCGGCGGCAGGGGCCGCACCACGAAGCCCAGAAATCGACCAGCACGTATTTGCCCTTGCCCACGTAGTCGGAAAGGCTCGCGGCCGTCGAATCGGCATTGCCGTTCTCGATGGTGAAGTCGGCGAACGGCATTCCCTCGGCGGTCTTCTTCAGCGCATTGTGCTTGTCGACGATGGCTTTCACGGGAGCGAACTCACGCACGCGGTCGCCCGCAAGGGCCAGCGCGGCGTCGAACTCCTCGGGCGTCTCCAAATCGGAGCTCCAACGCAGAAAAGCATAGGCGCCCAGCGCGTTGTTGTTGGCTTCGACCAGCGGACGGGCCAGGTCGCCGAGCGCAACGTTCGTCTCTGCCACCAGCGCATCAGCCTTGGCCTCGAACTCCGCTTCCGAAAGCAGCGCGTCGCCCTTAAGGGTCATGAAATTCTCGTAAAACGCCCGGCCGATGGAATCGTACTGCGTGTTAAAACGATTTAACTGCTCGTTTTTCTCCGAACCGCCGACCGTGTGCTCCGTAAGGTCGACCGTGAAATCGCCGCCCTCCAGAATGACGTTGACGAAGTTGCGGCCCAGCGAAACCCGGCGCAGGACGTCGCCCGCAATGCGGCCGCCGAAGCTGAAACGCCCCTCGGCTACCACGGTGCTGTCGACGGCGCGGCCCTCCTGGTAATCGTAAAGGTAGACCGTCTGCCCGTCGGCCGACGAATCGGCCGTACCTGCGAGGGTGAACGGCTTCTTAGGAGTGCACGAAGCGCAAAGCGCGGCGCAGGCCGCAAAGAACAACAATTTTTTCATCGTATTCGGTTTTAAGGTTACTTCATTTCGACCAGCGAACGGCCCGTCATACCGGCCGGCTGGGGAACGCCCATCAGCGCCAGCACCGTGGGTGCTACGTCGGCCAAGATACCGTCGTGCACCGCCTTGACGCGGTCGGAAACCACGACGATGGGCACCGGATTGAGCGAGTGGGCCGTGTTGGGCGTGCCGTCGGAGTTGACGGCGTTGTCGGCGTTGCCGTGGTCGGCAATCTGCACCACCTCGTAGCCGTTGCGCTTGGCCGCCTCGACCACCTTTTCGACGCACCCGTCGACCGCCTTGACAGCCTTGACGATGGCATCATAAATACCCGTGTGCCCTACCATGTCGCCGTTGGCGAAGTTCAGACAGATGAAGTCGAACTTCTGCTCATCGAGCGCCGCTACCAGCTTGTCGGCCACCTCGGGCGCCGACATCTCGGGCTGGAGGTCGTAGGTCGCCACCTTGGGCGAAGCGACGAGGATGCGCTCCTCGCCCTCGAAAGTCTCCTCGCGTCCGCCGTTCAGGAAGAACGTGACATGCGCGTATTTTTCGGTCTCGGCGATACGCAGCTGCCTGAGCCCCTGCTTCGAGACCCACTCGCCGATGGTGTCGGGCACATTCTCCTTGTCGAACAGAATGTGCAGCCCCGTGAACTTGGCGTCGTAAGGGGTCATGCAGCAATAGTAGAGCGGCAGGGTGTGCATCCCGGCTTCGGGCATATCCTGCTGGGTCAGCACGATGGAAAGCTCCTTGGCGCGGTCGTTCCGGTAGTTGAAGAAAATGACCACGTCGTTGGGCCGGATGGTTCCGACGGGATTGCCGGCCTCGTCCACGCGAACGACGGGCTTGATGAACTCGTCGGTAACGTCGGCATCGTAAGACTTCTGCACGGCGGCGGCCATGTCGGTAGCGTGCTCGCCGATGCCCTCGACCAAAGCGTCGTAAGCCACCTTGACACGCTCCCAACGCTTGTCGCGGTCCATAGCGTAGTAACGGCCGACGACCGTGGCGATTTTACCCGTCGACGCGGCCAGGTGCTTCTCCAGCTGCTCGATGAAACCCTTGCCGCTGCGCGGGTCGGTATCGCGGCCGTCCATGAAACAATGGACGAACGTCCGGTCAATTTTATACTCGGCGGCAATGTCGCACAACTTGAACAGATGCTCCAGCGACGAATGCACGCCGCCGTCGGAGGTAAGGCCCATGAAATGGACGCCGGCGCCGTTCTGGCGGGCGTAGTCGAACGCGCGGACGACCTCGGGATTCTTCAGAATCGAATTGTCGCGGCAGGCGCGGTTGATTTTGACCAAATCCTGGTAGACGACGCGCCCGGCGCCGATGTTGAGGTGGCCCACCTCCGAATTGCCCATCTGCCCGTCGGGCAGACCGACGTTCTCGCCGTCGGTGCGCAGCTGCGCGTGGGGATAACGCTCGGTCATGGCCGAGATATAAGCGGGATGAACCGTCGAAATGACGTCGGCCCGGTCGTGGCGGCCGTTGCCCCAGCCGTCGAGAATCATCAGCAGAACCTTGTTTGCCATAGCTGTAATCTTTTATTCAAATCTGTAAGGCCGTCATTCTGAGCGGTCAGATCCTTCGCTGCGCTCAGGATGACAAAAGAGACGCGCTCAGGATGACAGGCGTATAGTTTCTATTTGAGTTTGGCGAGAATCAGTTCCACCGCCTTGTCGATGGCGGCCTGCAATCCGTCGGGGTTCTTGCCGCCGGCCGTGGCGAAGAACGCCTGACCGCCGCCGCCGCCCTGCATGAGCTTGGCGGCCTCGCGGATGACGGCCCCGGCATCGACGCCCTGCTTGGCGATTTCGTCGCCCAACATGATAGTCAGCGAAGGCTTGCCCTCGAAGAGCGACCCGATGACCAGCACGAGCTTGGGCGACCGGGCGCGGAGGTTGTAGGCGAGGTCCTTGACCACCTCGGGCTTGTTCTCGGACTGCAAGGCGATGAGCTGCACGCCGTTGCGCTCGGGCAACGACGCGGCGAGCTTGTCGGCCCACTGCGCCACCTGCTCGCGCCGCATGCGCTCGACCTCCTTGGAGAGCGTCTCGTTGCTCTCGATCATCTTCCGGACCGCCTGCATGATTTGCGTATTGTTGAGCGACTCGCCCACACTGCGGATCGTATCCTCAGCCACGTAGAGCACCTTCTCGGCCTGCTCGCCCGTGACGGCCTCGATGCGGCGCACCCCGGCCGAAATGGCGCTCTCGTTGAGAATCTTGAAGATGCCGATGTTGCCCGTAGCGCTGGTATGGGTACCGCCGCAAAGCTCGACCGAATCGCCGAAGCGCACCATGCGCACGCGGTCGCCGTACTTCTCGCCGAAAAGCATCATGGCCCCGGCTTCGGCGGCCTCCTCCTTGGTGGCGTCGCGCTTCTCGACGAGCGGATAGTTGGCGCGGATGGCCTTGTTGACCAACTTCTCGACCTCGCGCAGCTCCTCACGCGTGACTTTCTGGAAGTGCGAGAAGTCGAAACGCAGCAACTCGGGGGTCACCATCGAACCTTTCTGCTCGACGTGGTCGCCCAGCACCTTGCGCAGAGCGGCGTGCATGAGGTGGGTGGCCGAGTGGTTGTTGGCCGCCGCCTGCCGCTTGTCGGCATCGACGCGGGCGGTGAAAACAGCCGCGGGATTCTCCGGCAGCCGCTCGACGATATGGATAATCAACCCGTTTTCCTTTTCGGCAGCGACGACGGCGATGCGCTCGTTGGCGCTCTCGATGACACCGATGTCGCCGATCTGACCGCCCGAATTACCGTAGAACGGCGTGCGGTCGAAGACCAGCTGGTAGGAAGTCTTGCCCTTGGAAGCGACGCGGCGATAACGGGCTATGCGCACCTCGTCGGTGAGCGTGTCGTAACCTGTGAAGACGCTTTCGCGCAAGGGGAACAGCTCCACCCAGTCGTCGGTATCGACGGCCGCGGCGTTGCGCGAACGCTCCTTCTGAGCCTGCAGCTCCTTGTCGAAAGCATCGAGGTCGACCCCGACGCCCTGCTCGCGGGCTATAAGCTCCGTGAGGTCGATGGGGAAGCCGAACGTATCGTAGAGCTCGAACGCGTCGGCGCCCGAAATCAACTGCCGGCCCTCGGACTTGGTACGCGCGATGACGCCGTCCAGGAGGTTGATACCTGTGGCCAAAGTCCGCAGGAACGAAGCCTCCTCCTCCTCGATGACCTTTTCGATAAGCCCCTGCTGGGCCTTGAGCTCGGGGAACTGGCCGCCCATCTGAGCCACCAGCCCGGGCACCAACCGGCAGAGGGTCGGCTCGGTGAAGCCGAGGTAAGTATAGCCGTAACGCACGGCGCGGCGGAGGATACGGCGGATGACGTACCCGGCCTTGACGTTGGAGGGCAGCTGCCCGTCGGCGATGGAAAAAGCGATGGCGCGCAGGTGGTCGGCGATGACGCGCATGGCGATGTCGGCCTGTTCATCGGCCCCGTACTGCTTGCCGGACAAGGCGGCGATACGGCCGATGGTGGGCTGGAAAACGTCGGTATCGTAATTGGACTTCTTGCCCTGGAGAATCATGCACAGACGCTCGAAACCCATGCCGGTGTCGACGTTGCGCGCGGGCAGCTCCTCCAACGACCCGTTGGCCTTGCGGTTGAACTGCATGAAGACGAGGTTCCAGATCTCGATGACCTGCGGATGGCTCTTGTTGACCATCTCGCGGCCGGGTATAGCGGCGATTTCGGCCTCATCGCGGAGGTCGAAGTGGATTTCGGAACAAGGCCCGCAAGGACCCGTCTCGCCCATCTCCCAGAAATTGTCGTGCCTGTTGCCGCGGATGATGTGGTCCTCGGGCAGGAAACGCCTCCAATAATCGTAGGCCTCCTGGTCGAACGGCACGCCGTCCTCCTCCGAACCCTCGAACACGGTGGCGTACATACGCTCGGCGGGCAACTTATAGACGTCGTGCAAAAGCTCCCACGCCCACTCGATGGCCTCCTTCTTGAAATAATCGCCGTAAGACCAGTTGCCGAGCATCTCGAACATGGTGTGGTGGTAGGTATCGTGGCCCACCTCCTCCAGGTCGTTGTGCTTGCCGGAGACACGCAGGCACTTCTGCGTATCGGCCGCCCGCGGAAACTTGCGGGGAGCGTTGCCGAGGAAAATATCCTTGAACTGGTTCATACCCGCGTTGGTGAACATCAACGTAGGGTCGCCCTTGACGACCATCGGCGCCGAGGGGACGATGGCATGGCCCTTGCTTTGGAAAAAATCGAGAAAAGCCTGACGGATTTTTGCAGATTCCATATATACTCTATTGTCCTGTTGCATCGTTATACGATTCGGGTTGCAAAATTACACAATTAAACTTAAATTTGCATCCTGCAACAAGGAGTTTTTTAGAGGATGAAGCAAAAACCAGAGACACCTGCCGCCGCAGGGCGCGAGGCGCGCGAAGCCGCCAAGGCACCGCTCCGGCTGAGAATCTACCGCATACTGCGCAAGGTACTCATCGGATTCATCCTTGTGTCGATAGCCAACGTGGTCTTCTCGCAGTTCTTCTACACCCCCAAAATGTACCGCATCAACCGCCGCAACCGCGAACTGATGATCCGGTACCGCATCCTCCAGGACCGCATCCGCACGGCCCAGAGCCGCGTGGACGAAATACGCCACCGCGACAACCACGTCTACCGCTCGCTCTTCTCGACCGACACCCTGGCGGAAGCCGACCGCCCCTACCCCGACGCGAAATACGCGCCGATGGCCGACGACGAATTCGCACCGCTGATGATAGGGACGTGGAAACAACTGGACGCACTGGCCCGCACGCTCTACCAGGAATCGGTCTCGTTCGACGAACTGCAAGTACTTTCCAAGGACAAGGCACGGCTGGCGGCGGCCATCCCGGCCATCTGGCCCATCGACCGCAAGGCCCTGCACGGCGACCATATCGGAGCCTTCAACCCGCGCCGCATGCACCCGATCTACCACCGCATCATCGCCCACCTGGGCATCGACCTGGGCTGCGACCGCGGAACCCCGGTCTATGCGACGGGCGACGCCACGGTGCAGAAAGTGGACATCGGAGAACCCACGCGCGGCTACGGCAAACAAATCCTGCTGAACCACAAGTTCGGCTACCAGACCCGCTATGCGCACCTGAGCAAGATACTCGTGAAACCCGGCGACAAGGTCCTGCGCGGCCAGGTCATCGGCGAAACGGGCAACACGGGCGGCTCGACGGCGCCCCACCTCCACTACGAAGTCATCCGCAGGGGCACGCCCGTCAATCCGGTCAACTACTTCAACCGCAACATGACCTACGACGAATACGACCGGTTCATGGAACGGATGCGCGAAACGAACTTTGAAATCATGTAACCATGCCCGGCAAAAAAGACCTTGAAAAACTCCGCAGGCACAAGCGCCGCCGCCAACGCATCATCCGCGGGACGGTGCAGTTCTTCGTGTGGACGGGTGTGGCGGTGATCTACTACACGGGATTCTCGCTCTTCTTCGACACGCCGCTCGAATACATGCTCAAGCACTCGACCGACGGGCTGCGCGACGAATACAAGACGCTGACGGCACGCTACGATTCGCTGACGATGGTGCTGGACAACCTCTCGGAACGCGACCGCAACGTGTTCCGCATCCTCTTCGAGTCGGACCCCTACGAATCGGAAGCCGAAATCCGAAGCCGCGAAAACGCCAGCTACGAAGCACTCGTCGAGCACCCGACGCGCCAGCTCAAACGCGACCTGCGGCAGCGCACCGAAGAACTGGAACGGCGGCTCGAAGAACTCAACCACACCTACCACGACTTGCAGGCGCTGATCGATTCGACCGGGACGGCAAGCCACAACATACCGGCCATCCAACCCGTCATCAACAAACAGCTTACCCTGCTGACAGCCTCCTACGGCATGCGCTTCCACCCGTTCTACAAGACGCTCCAGTCGCACCAGGGCGTCGACTACACCATCCCCGAGGGGTCGCGCGTATTCGCCACGGCCGACGGCACGGTGCGCGACGTGCTGGAACGCAACTCGACCTCGGGCCGCACGGTGGTCATCGACCACGGCAACGGCTACGAAACCTCGTACAGCCACCTGTCGCAAATCAACGTCCGCAAGGGACAGCAGGTGCGGCGCGGCGACATCATCGCCCGCTCGGGCGACACGGGTCTCTCGCTGGCCCCCCACCTCCACTACGAAGTGCGCTACAAGGCCATGCGGGTCGACCCGATCCACTACTTTTTCATGGAACTCACACCGGGCGAATACCGGCGTCTGATGCACATCGCCCAGTCGGGCATGCAGTCGTTCGACTAACCCGATGGAAGGCCCGGTCAAACTGATTCTGCTGGATTTCGACGGCACGCTGGCCGACACGCGGCGGGCCAATGCGCTGGCCTACGCGGCCACGCTGCGGGAAGCGGGCTACCCGCTGACCGAGGAAGAATACCTCGGCCGCTATTTCGGAGTGCGGTGCGACGAATTCCTGCGCAGCTACGGCATCGCCGACCCGGCCGAGCGCGAACGGCTGCGGCTGCGGAAAATCGAACTCTATCCTGCGTTTTTCGACACGGTGGAACTCAACCGGCCGCTGTGGGAATTCTGCCGCCAGTTCCGGCGGCAGGGCGGACGGGTATGGATCGTCTCGACGGGCAGCCGGGCCAATATCGACAACGCGATGGCCCACTTGGGAATCGGCGGACCGGAGACGCCCGAAGCCCGATGCCCCGCAGGCCGGGTCGACGGCATACTGGCCGGACCCGACGTCGCGCGAAGCAAGCCCGCCCCCGACTGCTTCCTGGAAGCGATGCGCCGCGAGGGGGTCACGCCCCGCGAAACGCTCATCTTCGAGGATTCGGCCGTGGGGCTCGAAGCCGCCCGGGCTTCCGGGGCCGCGTACATCCGAGTGACGCTGCCGGAATAGCGCCCTACACCACCCTTTCGATTTTGCCGAGCCGGACGAACCAGAGGTAACCCTCGGTGCGGGCATACCCCATGTCGCGCAGGAGCGCGCAATATTCCTCAATCTGGCGCTTGTAACGGGCGGTGTCGTGCTCGCCGAACTTGTAATCGACGACCACGGCCCGGTCGCCGCAGGTCATCACGCGGTCGGGGCGGCGCGGCGAACCCTCGCCCGGCAGGATGATTTCCTGCTCGTTGCGCACCTGCTGCCACGGTCCGTCGAACCACTCGCGCACAACCGGGTCGGCCAGCGCCTGGCCGATCATCCGGCGAAGCTGCGCGGCGTCGGCGGCCGAAAGCGTGCCGTCGTGCTCCATCCGCGCCACGGCCCGCCCGATTTCCGCGGTGTCCGCCGCATCCTCGAACGCCCGGTGCATCAGAATGCCGAAATCGCGCGGCGAAAGGGCGGCATCCGACCCCGGCTCGAAATAGCGCTGCGACGGCAGCCGCAACCGCAGGTCGGCCTGCGCCGTGGGGTAATTCTCCAGCACGACGTGCCGGACCTCGCCCCCCTTGCGGAGCGAATCGGCCGGACCCGCGAACTCGCCGAACTCGAAACGCTCGGAAGCCTCGCCGCACGAGTAACGGCCCGTCATATCGCCGAGCAGCGCCCTGTCGCCGTCGACGGCAAGGTGTTCGAGCAGCAGCGACCCGACGTGGCGGCCGCCCCGCCGGGGAATGAAGAGATGGAGCGATTCGGCGGCGCGCGTCAGCGCCACGTAGAGCAGATTGATATTGTCGACATGCGAATAGACCGTCTCGCGGTAGAACTCCTCGGAGAAACCCGATTCGGCCATCGCCTTCTTGAACCTGACCGGGAAGCGCCCCGCTCCGGCGGCTTCGCCCTGCGCCTCGGCCCACACGATGTTCTGCACCCCGCCCCCGGACTTGGGGTCGAGCTGCCACGAACAATAGGGAATCAGCACCGCCTTGTTTTCCAGCCCCTTGGCCTTGTGGATGGTGATGATTTCGACCGCCTGCTCGCTGCGGCCGACGCTCAGCGAACGGGCCGAACCCTGCTCCTCCCACCAGGCGAGAAAAAGCGGGATGTCGGCTACCTTGTTGGCGCAGAACGCGATAATCTGCTCGTGGATGGCTTGCAGGTAGGCCGTCTGCAAACGGTCCTGCTGAAGGTCGTACTCCATGACGATGCGCTCGAACGCCTCCTCGGGCGAGAGCAGGCGGACCGAACGGAAGAACGCCCGCTCGGCATCGGAGAGCGGAGCATCGAAATCGCGGCCGAGGCAGCGGTTGAAAATGGCGCGGCTGAGCCGGTCGCCGGCATTGAGCGCCAGCCGCAAGGCCGCCGCGACGAACGAGCTGACGGGCGCGTTGCCGATGACGAGCGCTTCCTGCGTCATGACGTCGAAACGGTAGCGGGGGTCGGTGTTGCGGCTCTTGAAGTCGAGCAGTTCGGCGGCGATTCGGGCCCCGTCGGTGGCGCCGCGCACCAATATCATGATGTCGGCCGGGCGGAAACCGCGGTCGAGCAGTTCGCAGAGCCGCTCCACGACGGGCGGCCGCTCGTCGAAGGTCTCGACCGAGACGTACCCGTCGACCGGCGCCTTGCGGCGGGGCGTCTGCGCCTGCCCGCGGTAAGCGTCGGCCAGCGTATCGCGCAGTTCGTCCGCCGCGGCAGCAGCGACATCGCCCCGGGCGGCCGCTTCGGCGAGCTGTCCGTTGAGCGCCGCATTGTCGGCAGCCACGACGCAGTCGATTATCCGGTTGTTGAACCCCACGACCACGGGCAGACTGCGCCAATTCTCCTCCAGCATCTTCACCTCGGTGTTCCCCTCGCCCAACGCGCGGCGCGCCCCCTCGTGGAGAATCCGCCAGTCGCCGCCCCGCCAACGGTAAATCGACTGCTTGATGTCGCCCACGATGAGCACCGAAGTCTCCTCGCTCTGTGCCATGGCGTTCTGCAACAAGGGCAGGAAATTCTCCCACTCGCGCACCGACGTGTCCTGGAACTCGTCGATCATGAAGCGCTCGAAGCGGTTGCCGACCTTCTCGTAGATGAACGGCGCATCGTTGTGGCCGATGAACTCCGCAAGCAGGTATTTGGTTTCGGAGAGCAGCATCATGTTCTGCTCGTCGCAAAGCCGCTGCACCTGCGCATAGAGGTCCGACAGGAGGGCGAAACTGCGATAGTTCTCGCGCAGCAGGTCGCAGGTGTTCCACGAACGGAGGTTCTGCGCATAGAGCCCGCACATGTGCTGCAACAGCGGCCGGAGCTGCCCGACGAGCGGCTCGGCAGGCGAACCCTTGGCGCACCAGCCGTCGGCCGTGGCGCTCATCTTCAGCACGGTGGCGGAGGGAGCTTTCAGTTCTCCGGCGGCCACGACATAGAACCAGTGGGCGAAACTGCGGCTCTTGCCCGAAAAATCCGTGGCGGAAAGCCCTGCCGCGCCGATAAGCTGCACGGCCTGCGCAGCCGTCTGCTGCAACTCCCGCTTGGAGGCTTCGGCATGGGCCGTAGCGCGGTGAACGATGCGCCGCAGCTCCTCCTTGGACCGGGGAGCGGAGAGCGTCGGGCGGTTCTTCTCCTTGAAAAGCTCGCCGCCCAAGGAGAGAATGCCGTCGCGGACGTCCCACTTGCGCCCCTCGTCGATACGCTCCTCGACGAAACCGGTCATCCAGCGCAGCAGGTCGCGGTCGGCCGTGATGGCTTCGATGAGAGTGTCGGCGCTCTTGGCGAGCACCGAAGCGGTTTCGATTTCGACGTTGTAATCGAGGTCGATGCCCAGCTCCTTGATGAAAGCCCGCAGAATGCGCTGGAAAAAAGTGTCGATGGTGAGGACCGTGAAACGCGAATAATCGTGGAGAATACGGGCCCGGGCCTCGGCCGCCCGCTTCTGCACGGTGCGGGCGTCGAGCCGGAGCTCCCGGCACAAGTCGGCGGCATAGGCACTCGGCCCGCCGGACGCGAGCAGGTGTATCTCCTTGAGAATACGCGACTTCATCTCCTCGGTGGCCTTGTTGGTGAAGGTCACGGCGAGGATATGGCGGTAGAGCGACGGCTGCTGCACCACGTCGCGCACGTACTTGTAGGCCAGCTGGTAGGTCTTGCCCGACCCGGCGCTGGCATTGAGGATTCTGGCCCGCATGGGAAACGATGGATGTTCGGAAAGCGTAAAAGTACGAAACAAATCCCGAACGGCAAGGCGCTGTTCGCGATAATTTTCGTAATTTAGCGACCTGAACAGAAAAAGCCACACCATGAAACACCCGATTCTGAGCGCCATGGCGCTGCTGATGATGTGCACCGCCCATGCGCAGGCGGAATTCGAGACGCAGGCTTCGGTCGGCCAGGCGAGCACGCTGCCCGTATCGCCCACCGAACGCAGCGAATGGCTCGCGTCGTTCACGGCCGTGGAGGTCGACGCCTCGGTCGACCTCCTGTTCGTGCGGACGCCCGACAACAAGGCGCCCCGCATCGTCTACGACACCAAGGGCGATTCGACGACCAAGTTCCGCGCCGAAATCAAGAACCAGACCCTCCGCATCCGCGAACGCGCCGACATACACCGCCGCGACCGCACGATTGTGACGGTCTACTACACGACGCTGGAATCGCTGCGCCTGACCGACGCGACGGTACGCTTCGAGGGGCCGCTGAAAGCCAGGCTGTTCGACCTGACGGTAGGCGCCCGGTCGAGCGTGGAAGCCGAAATCGACGTTCAGGACCTGATGATGGACCTCTCGGGCGAGGAGAGCCGCGCGAAACTCCACGGGCAGGTACGCTATCTGACGCTCTTTGCGTCGACGGGCGTAGCCGACGCGGCCGGAGTGGTCTGCGAAACGGCCCGCGTAGTGGCCCGCAACAAGGCCCGTGTGAGCGTCGACGCCATCGAACGGCTGGAAGCCAGGGCCACGAGCGGCGCGAAAATCGACTACAAGACGGAACCCAAGCTGCTGCGTTTCAGCCAGTCGACGCCGTGGTTCCCGTCGGACGAAAAAGAGAAATAGGATGGCCGCGCCGGGATTTCTGGAAGAAGTGGCCCGCGACCTCCACGCACGCTACGGCGCGGAGCTGAGCGACCGGACCATCCTGTTTCCGTCGCGGCGCGCACGGCTGTTCTTCACCGACGCCCTGAGCCGGATTGCGGACCGGCCCATGTGGCAGCCGGCGTGGACCACGATCGACTGCCTGACAACCGAAATCTCGGGGCTCGAAACGGGCGACCGCCTGCGGCTCATCGCCGAACTCTACAAGGTCTATTCGCAGTACCACGACGAAGCGTTCGACAAATTCTACTTCTGGGGCGAGATGCTCCTGGCCGACTTCGACACCATCGACAAATACCGCATCGACGCCCGGCAGCTATTCCGCAACCTGTCGGAAATCAAGGAACTGGAAGCCGACATATCGTATCTGACGCCTGCCCAGCTGCAAATCCTGAGCTTCTGGTCGTCGCTGGGCCCCGAAGCCGACCTGTCGGAGGAGAAACGCCGCTTCCTGGCAATCTGGAAGACGCTGGGGCCCATCTACGAACGCTACCGCGAACGGCTGGCCGCGCTGGGCATCGCCTACGGGGGCATGGTACAGCGCGCCGCGGCCGAGAAAATCGAAGCGGGCGACTATGCGTTTCCGGAACCCCGGCGCTACGTGGTGGCAGGATTCAACGCGCTGTCGGAATGCGAGAAAATCCTGTTCCGGTTCCTGGCGACGACGGCCGAAACGGACTTCTACTGGGACTACGACACCTATTATAAAACGAATCCCGAGCAGGAAGCGGGCATGTTCGTGCGCGAAAACATGGCGCTTTTTCCGCCGCGCGCGGAACTCTCGCACGACGGCATGGCCCTGCCCAAGGAACTGACCGTGGTTTCGGCGGTGTCGAATGCCGTGCAATGCAAATACGCCGCGGAAATCCTGCGCGAATATGCCCGGCAGGCGCCTTTGGACAAACGGACGGCGGTGGTGCTGACCGACGAAAATCTGCTGCTGCCGCTGCTCTACGCGCTGCCCGCAGAAGCGGGCAAGGTCAATGTGACGATGGGTTATCCGCTCAAACAGACGCTGGCCTACACCTTTGTGGAACGGCTGGTGGCGCTGCAAGCCCGCCGCCGGAGCAAAGGGACGGAAACGACTTTCTATCACGCGGACGCGACGGGACTGCTGAACCATCCCTATGTTTCGGGGTGCGACGAAGCGCTGACCCGCACGCTGTCGGAGGAGATAGCCGACGAACGCCGGATTTCGGTCGACGCCGCGTGGCTGGGCCGCAACGGCCTGCTGCAAAGTGTCTTCCGCCCTGCCGAAAACTGGCAGGAACTCTCCGACTGGCTGCTGGAAGTCATCGGCGCGGTGGCCCGGATGCCCTATGCCGGAGACGACGCTGGCCAACGGACCGAATTCCTGGCAGTCATCGCCGAAGAAATCCACAAACTGCGCAACTCGCTCGAAACCTGCGGCATACCCATCGAAACAGAAACCTATGCCTCGCTGCTGCGCCGCCACCTCCAAACGCTCCGCATTCCGTTCGAGGGCGAACCGCTGGAGGGACTGCAGGTAATGGGCATCCTGGAAACCCGCAACCTCGACTTCGAGAACGTGGTCATCCTCTCGATGAACGACGACAACTTCCCGGGCAACCGCATGGCGCAGGCATCGTTCATCCCCTACAACCTGCGGGCGGCCTTTGCGCTGCCGACGCCCGAACACCACGAAGGGGTCTACGCCTACTATTTTTATCGGCTGATTCAGCGGGCGCAGCGCGTGCACATGCTCTACTGCTCGCATGCCGACGAAAAATCGACGGGCGAACCGAGCCGCTACATCTATCAGCTCGAATACGAAAGCGGAATTCCGGTGCGGCGAACCGAAGTGGGCGTCGATGTGAACCTGGCGCAGACGGCCCCCATCGAAGTGGGCAAAGACGCGCGGACGCTGGAACGGCTCGAACGCTTCGTCGACCCCGAAAACCCGGCGACCCTCTCGCCGACGGCCTTTTTCCGCTATGTGGCCTGCCCGCTGCGCTTCTATTTCCACTCGGTGGCGCGGCTCACCCCCGACGACGAAGTGACCGAAGAAGTCGACGCCCCGATGTTCGGCACGATACTGCATGCGGCGGCCCAAAAACTCTACGGCCGCATCGTAGGCGAAGCCCATCCGGGCGAAACCCTGCGGGCGATGATCCGCACGGACGAAGCGACACGCGCAGTGACCGAAGCGATCAACGAAAACTACCTGCGCGACGCGGACGCGACGCCGGAAGAATACACGGGCAACCTGCTGCTGGTCAAAGACATCGTAACACGCTACCTGCGCGGCGGCATCATGCGCCACGACGCGGCGCACGACGCATTCACGACCACGGGGCTGGAACACGAAGTCGCCTATGCCTTTCCGTTCGAGGCGGCGGGCCGGAAACTGCAACTCAAATTCGCCGGAATCGCCGACCGCATCGACCGGCTGGACGACGGGACGCTGCGCGTGGTGGACTACAAGACGGGAGCGCCGCATCTGGAATTCGCAGGCATCGAAAGTCTCTTCCGCGGCGAGGGGAAACAACGGCTCTCCAACATTCTCCAAACCCTGCTCTACGCCATGATGCTCTACCATTCGCAGGGGTGCGACGCCCGCCCGGCGCTTTACTATGTCCGCAACATGCACCGGGAGGACTACGCGCCGGAACTGGACGACAAACAACTGGGGCAGCGAGGAACGCCCTACTCGGCATACGCCGCGCCGTTCGAGGAACTGCTGCGCACCACGCTGGCCGAACTCTACGACCCCGCCGTACCGTTCCGGCAGTGCGAGGACCCCGACACGTGCAAATTCTGCGACTTCAACGTAATCTGCAAGCGATAAAAAGGCAGGCCGGCCCCGAAAGAATCCAGGCCGGCAAGCCCTGCCCTATCCGGACGACCACCCCTCCGCCCGGCGGAATCCGCAAAACAAAACGCCGGAACTTCCTTTCCTCGGAAGCTCCGGCGTTTCAATAAACAGCCGACGGCTACTCGCCCAGCGCGAAACGCTTGTAAGCGATGACCGTAGCGTCCTTGTCAGCCTTGCGGATGAATTCGGCGATGGTCTCCTTCTCGCCGACGACGCACTGGTTCAGAAGCGTATTCTCCTCGAAGAACTTGCGCATCTTACCCTCGGCGATCTTCTCGAGAATCTCGTCGGGCTTGTTGGCGTTCTTGGGGTCCTGCTTCATGGCCTCGACAGCGATCTGACGCTCGTGAGCGACCACGTCGGCGGGGCAATCGGCCACGTCGATGGCGATGGGCGCCATAGCCGTAGCCTGCATGGCGACAGCGTGGGCAACCTCCTCGGGCACAGCCTTGTTGAAACCGAGCACCGTACCCAACTTCTTGTTGAAGTGGACGTAAGCGGTGCAGTAGGGAGCCTCGATGCGGGCATAGTAGGCCAACTCGATTTTCTCGCCCGTCTGCCCCGACTTCTCGGTCACCATCTCCTCGACGGTATGGCCCTCGGCGTTCTTGGTAGCCAGGAGCGCATCGCGGTCGGCAGCGTCGGCAGCGACCGCAACCTCCAACATGGCGTTGGCGGAAGCGGCGTACTCGGCATTCTGAGCCACGAAGTCGGTCTCGCAGGCGAGGCAGAGGATATAAGCCTTGCCACCCACGATTTTAGTCACGACAACGCCCTCGGTAGCGGTACGGTCGGCGCGCTTGGCAACGACGAGCTTACCCTTTTCGCGGATAATATCCTGTGCGCGGTTGTAATCGCCCTCCGCCTCGATGAGTGCCTTCTTGCAATCCATCATGCCGGCACCCGTCATCTTGCGGAGCTTCATCACATCGGCAGCTTTGATTTCCATAATTGTCTGAATTTAAGATTTACGTTCGTTTGCATGACCTTCTCCTGCCTCGGCAAAACCCAAGCCAACCTGGGCGCTGCCCCGGCAAGAGAAAAAGCCCGTGTTACTCCTCCGCAGCGGCTGCGGGCTCCTCGTAGGGAGTTTCGACAGCGGCGACAACCTCCTTGACAGCCTCCTCCTCGGCATCCACGGTAGCTTTGACAGCTTTCTTGATGCGGGGTTTGGCTTCCTTCTTGGCAGCTTCACCTGCGGCCTCGGCCTCCTGGGCCTCCTTCTCCTTTTCGAGCTTACGCTCCTCGAGACCCTCGGCCAACGCGGCGCACATGGCCTCTACGACCACGGCGATCGACTTGGTGGCATCGTCATTTGCAGGGATTACGTAATCAATGTCGGTCGGATCACAACAAGTATCAACCATTGCAAAGACGGGGATGCTCAAACGCTTGGCCTCCTTGACGGCGTTGGCCTCCTTCTGAACGTCGACGACGAACAGAGCGGCGGGCAGACGCGTGAGGTCGGCGATGGAACCGAGGTTCTTTTCGAGCTTCGCACGCTGGCGTGCGATCTGGAGCTTCTCGCGCTTGGAGAAGTTATCGAACGTGCCGTCGGCGGTCATCTTGTCGATGGTCGCCATCTTCTTGACGGCTTTACGTATGGTGGGGAAGTTTGTCAGCATACCGCCGGCCCAACGCTCTGTAACGTAAGGCATACCGACGGCTGCCACCTTTTCGGCAACGATTTCCTTGGCTTGTTTCTTGGTGGCGACGAACAGCACGCGGCGACCGCTCTTGGCGATCTGCTTGATGGCTGCGGCAGCCTCATCGATCTTCAGCACGGTCTTGTGCAGGTCGATGATATGGATGCCGTTCTTCTCCATGAAGATGTAGGGAGCCATTTTGGGGTTCCACTTACGCTTCAGGTGACCGAAATGGGCGCCGGCCTCCAACAATGTATTAAAATCTGTACGTGACATTTTCGATTCGTAATTAAAACTGATTCTAATTCTCTTTTCAACAACTCCGCGAGTAGCGGTCCTTAGGGCCGGTCCCCGGAGTTTTCCGCGGCGCGGCAACCGAGAGGCAGTACCTATTTATTATATAAGATTCTTCGCTGTGCTTCAGAATGACATAACCAAGGCAATCCCTGCGGTTTGAAACCGACGCCGTACATGCCGAAATTCCGGTCGTACTAACGCTTGCTGAACTGGAACTTGCGGCGTGCTCCGGGCTGACCGGGCTTCTTACGCTCAACCTCGCGGGGATCGCGGGTGAGGAAACCTGCCTTCTTGAGCGTGGGACGCATCTCGGCGTCGATCTCGCACAATGCGCGAGCGATACCCAGACGTGCGGCCTCGGCCTGACCCTTGATGCCACCGCCATCGAGGTTGATGGTGATGTCGTAATTCTCGGCGGTGTTGGTAGCCAACAGGGGCTGCTTCACCTGGAACTGGAGAATTTCGAGGGGGAAATAAGCGGCGAGTTCCTTGCGGTTGATGGTAATCTGACCCTTGCCCGGCTTCACGTATACGCGAGCCACAGCGGCCTTGCGACGACCTACGGTGTTTACAACTTCCATAACGCTTACTTAATCTCGTTTAACTTGATACTCTTGGGGTTCTGTGCGGCGTGCGGATGCTCGGCGCCTGCATAGACCTTCAGATTTTTCAACAGCACGGCACCCAGACGCGTGCGGGGCAGCATGCCCTTGACGGCCTTTTCAACCAGGAAAGTAGGTTTCTTGGCGAGGTAATCGGCCGGAGTAGCGAAACGCTGACCGCCGGGATACCCCGTGTGACGCGTGTAGACCTTGTCGGTCATTTTCTTGCCCGTGAGCTTCACCTTGTCCGCGTTGACGACGATGACGTAGTCGCCGCAGTCGACGTGGGGCGTGTAGCTGGGCTTGTTCTTGCCGCGGAGGATCTTGGCCACCTGCGAAGCAAGACGTCCCAATACCTCGTTCGTAGCGTCGATCACCACCCATTCCTTGGCGACGGTCGAAGCATTGGCCGAGATAGTCTTGTAGCTTAATGAATCCACTGTTTTACGTTTAGTTTAACTTGTTTGTAATCCGTTTCCCGCACTACGCGGGTGCGCAAAGGTACGAAAAAATATTCACCCGGCAAACCGCACGGCGAAAAATTGCGGCGCCGGGTGAAAAAAAGAAGCCCTGCGAGCCTAACGGCGATACGGACGAGGGCGAATTCTTCTGATTTTCAGATTTTTTGCGCTATCGCGTGCCGGCCTGTTGCGGGCAGGGTCGCCAGGCAGATAACAAACCGCGATGGAATCGCCCTTGCGCACGCCGACGGACGCGGAACCGAGCCGGTGGGAATCTTCGAACTCCTGCCCGCCGACCGAAAAACGGTAGTCGAGGTAATGGACCGTCACCTTTTCGCGGCGCGAAGTGCGCCGGGTGACCCGCCGGGTGCGGTACTCGGTCTTGGTGTAAATACGGGTCACGACGCCCATCGTTTCGACGCCCTCTTTCTTGAAACGGCCGTTGAGCCAAAAGGCATAGCCCGAACCGACGGCGAGGGCGGCGACCAAAGCCGCAAGCGCCCCGCGCCAAACACCGCGCCACGTTCGGGAAGCGGAATTTTCCATGGACAAAAACGAACTTTAATGAAAAAGGGGCGGACCCAAATCCACCCCTATCGAAACAACGCTCCGGACTAACCCAGGAACGAAAGCAGAATACCTGCGGCCACGGCCGAACCGACGACGCCGGCGACGTTGGGTCCCATGGCGTGCATCAGCAGATAGTTGCCCGGATCGGCTTTCTGCCCCTCGGTCTGCGACACGCGGGCGGCCATCGGCACGGCCGAAACGCCTGCCGAACCGATCAGCGGGTTGATTTTGTTGCCCTCCTTGCAGAAGCAGTTCATCAGCTTGGCCAACAGCACACCGCAGGCGGTGCCCAGCGCAAACGCGGCGACGCCCAGCACGAGGATGCCCAGCGTGCGGACATTCAGAAACGCCTCGGCGGTAGCCGTAGCACCGACCGTCAGACCGAGGAAGATGACCACGATGTTCATCAGCTCGTTCTGCACCGTCTTGCTCAGACGGTCGACAACACCGCACTCCTTCATCAAGTTACCAAGCATCAGACAGCCGATAAGCGGCGCGGCGCTGGGCAGTAACAGCGAAATGATGACAGCGATGATAATCGGAAAAAGGATACGCTCCAGTTTGGAAACGGGGCGCAGCGTGCTCATCTTGATTTTGCGCTCTTTCTCGGTCGTCAGCAGCCGCATGATGGGGGGCTGGATGACGGGAACGAGGGCCATGTAGGAATAAGCCGCCACGGCGATGGGACCCAGCAGCTCGGGCGAGAGCATCGAGGTGAGGTAGATGGCCGTAGGACCGTCGGCCCCGCCGATGATACCGATGGAACCTGCCTGCGCGGGCGAGAAACCCAGCGCGAACGCCCCGAGGAACGTGACGAAGATACCGATTTGCGCCGCGGCCCCGAGCAGGAAACTCTTGGGGTTGGCAATCAGCGGCCCGAAGTCGGTCATGGCGCCGACGCCGACGAAAATCAAGCAGGGATAGATACCCAGCTTGACACCCAGATAGAGGTAGTCGAGCAACCCGGCATTGGCGACGAAGATGTCCCAATGCACGTGCCCGCCGGCGAAAAGCTCCGTATGGTAGAGGTTGGCGCCGGGCAGGTTGGTGAGCAACATGCCGAACGCGATGGTGAAGAGCAGCAGCGGCTCGAACTTATGCCGGATGGCCAGGTACATGAGGAAGCAGGCGACGCCCAGCATGACGACGCTGCCCCACCCCATCGAGGAGAAGAAACCTGCGATACCCGTGGACTCGGCGAATTTGAGCAGGCTCTCCGACACGAAATCGGAACCTGCGGTCAGAAAACTCCACATAAGGCTACCCGATGACGATTAAGCTGTCGCCCTCCATGACGGTAGCGCCCTGCTGGATGAGAATCTCCTTGACCACACCGCCGCTCACGGCGTCGATATTGTTCTCCATCTTCATGGCTTCCAGCACGACGAGCGTCTGTCCGGCAGCGACGGTATCGCCGACAGCCACCTTGATGGCCAGCACCGTACCGGGCAGCGGGCACTTGACGACCGAACCGCCTGCGGAAGCCGCGGGAGCGATGCGCGGCGAAGGAGCCGCCGTGGAGGGAGTGATCATGCCGCTGTTGGCCTCGCGCGGTGCGGGAGCCACCTGCGGCCGCGAGGGTGCGGCGGCCGAAGCCCCGGCGATTTCGACCTCGTAGGGAGTGCCGTTGACGGTCACGTGGGCCACCGTCGAGGTTTCGTTGACCTCGTCGATCTGCACGTTATAATTTTGTCCGTTGATTTTCAGTGAGTAATCTTTCATTGCAATAAACTATTTACGGTCGGGCAACTGGGTGAGGCCGTGGATTTTGGAGTTCCACGGCGAATAGGCGCGCTTGATGCTGAGGATGGTCAGCACCTCGGATTCGCGGTCGTGCATGGCGCTGCGGTAAATCTTGAGCGCCGTGGCGATGGCGGCGATCTCCTCCTCGTGGACCTGCCCCTGCACGACGACACGCCCCGAGGGAGCAGCCGCGGGAGCAGCGGTCTGCCGGACGGTGAACACGTAGCCGAAGAGCTTCATGACGCCGACGAGCAGCACCAGCATGAAGAACACCAGACAGACGCTGATGAGCGCCACCCACAACATTTCGGACCAGCCCCAGTCCGCTACTATCAACATTTTCATGGTTGCAGGATTGGGTTACAAAGGAATGTTGGAGTGCTTCTTGGCCGGATTCTGCAAACGCTTGGTAGCCAGCGACTGCAAGGCCCGGATGATGCGGAAGCGCGTGTTGCGCGGCTCGATGACGTCGTCGATGTAGCCGTAGCGGGCGGCGTTGTAGGGGTTGGAGAACTTGTCGTTGTACTCCTTCTCCTTCTCGGCGATGAAAGCGGCCTTCTCCTCGGGCTTGTCGGCAAGCTCCTTGAGCTCCTTGCCGTAGAGCACCTCGACGGCACCGCTGGCACCCATGACGGCGATTTCGGCCGACGGCCAGGCGTAGTTGATGTCGCCGCGGATGTGCTTGGACGACATGACGATGTAAGCACCGCCGTAAGCCTTGCGCAGGGTGATGGTAATCTTGGGAACCGTAGCCTCGCAGTAGGCGAAGAGCAGCTTGGCACCGTGGGTGATGACCCCGCCGTACTCCTGCGTGGTACCCGGCAGGAAGCCCGGCACGTCGACGAGCGTCACGATGGGGATGTTGAACGCGTCGCAGAACCGCACGAAACGGGCGGCCTTGCGGCTGGCGTTGATGTCGAGCACGCCTGCCATGAACTTGGGCTGGTTGGCGATGATGCCGACCGACTGGCCGTTGAAGCGGGCGAAGCAGGTGATGATGTTCTTGGCGTAGCTTGCAGCCGATTCGAGGAACTCGCCGTTGTCGACGATGGCGCGAATGACTTCGGCCATGTCGTAGGGCTTGTTGGCACGGTCGGGGATGATTTCGTTGAGCGAATCCTCCAAACGGTCGATCTTATCGGTGCAGACAGCCAGCGGAGCATCCTCCATGTTGTTCTGCGGCATGTAGGAAAGCAGCTTCTTGATAAGCTCGATACCCTCCTCCTCGGTGTTGACGGCGAACTGGGCGACGCCGGACTTGGTGGTGTGCATCATGGCACCGCCCAACTGCTCCTGCGTCACGTCCTCGCCCGTCACGGTCTTGACGACCTTGGGACCCGTGAGGAACATGTTGGAAGTCTCCTTCTTCATGATGATGAAGTCGGTCAGCGCGGGCGAATAGACGGCACCGCCGGCGCAGGGGCCGAAGATGGCCGAAATCTGCGGGATGACGCCCGAAGCCATGACGTTGCGCTGGAAGATATTGGCATAGCCGGCCAGGGCGTTGACACCCTCCTGGATACGTGCGCCGCCCGAATCGTTCATGCCGATGCAGGGGGCACCGTTGCGCATGGCCATGTCCATGACCTTGCAAATCTTATCGGACATGGACAGCGACAGCGAACCTGCCGTGACGGTGAAATCCTGTGCGAAGACGTAAACCAACCGCCCGCCGATGGTACCGTAACCCGTCACCACGCCGTCGCCGAACGCATGGCTCTTGTCCATGCCGAAGTCGTAGCAACGGTGCGTGACGAACATGTCAAACTCCTCGAAGCTGCCCTCGTCGAGCAACATCTGGATACGCTCGCGGGCCGTATACTTGCCTTTGGCGTGCTGAGCGTCGATGCGCTTCTGACCGCCGCCGAGACGCGCGGTTTCGCGGTTCTCGATGAGCTTGTTGATCTTGTTCTGAATTTCGCTCATAGTCTTATACGGATTATTTGTTCTTGTTCTCGCACAACTCGGTCAGAATGCCCTGCGTGGACTTGGGATGCAGGAACGCGATGGTCATCCCCTCGGCACCCTTGCGGGGCGTCTTGTCGATCAGGCGGATGCCCTTGGCCTCGGCGTCGGCCAGCTGCTCCTCGATGTTCTCGCAGGCGAGAGCCATGTGGTGAATGCCCACGCCGCGGTTCTCGATGTACTTGGCGATGGTCGATTCCTCGGAAGTGGGCTCCAGCAGCTCGATTTTGGTCTGGCCCAGCATGAAGAAAGCCGTGCGGACCTTCTGGTCGGCGACCTCCTCGATGGCGTAACACTTCAGACCCAGAACGCCCTCCCAATAGGGAATGGTCTCGTCGAGGCTCTTCACGGCGATGCCCAGATGCTCGATATGAGATACTTTCATGATAAGAATGAATTAAGATTTGATGATATTTTTGAACTGTAATTTACGGATTGTTATTTCACGCACACAAAGATAAGAAGAATATTCAGGAACCGCCAACATTTGAAACGGATTTTTTGTATTTAATTTTCAGTCCGTTCGTCGCCGAAATTATCCGGATTGCCGGATGGGCGGCGCACCGCGGCGCAGCAAAAAAATCGGCCGCACGGCAGAAAATGGCAAATAATTCGTATCTTCGCTTGACAAAACACCGGGCTCTATGAAAAAAACAGTGTTCGTATTGCTGGCGGCGCTGGCCGCAGCGGCCGCCGCCGGTCAGAATATCGCCCTGGGCGAACGGGCGCCGGAACCCAAAGTCCAGTGCTGGCTCGACGGCCGCCAGCCCGCCGAGGCGCCGATGACCTATGTGGAGTTCTTCCACTCGGGTAGCCGCAACTCGCTGGAGGCCATCCGCCACCTGCAGCGCATTTCCGAAAAGATGGGCGACAGGCTGCGCATCGTGGTGCTCGTTCACGAACCCGAGGAGAAAATCGCGCCCCTGCTGACGCCCTATCTGTCGGAACACCTGGGCGTAGGCTGCGACCCCAACGGCAAACTATTCACGGCCTACGACGTCCGCTACGTTCCGTTCGGGGTGCTCCTGGGCCCCCGCCACCGCGCGCTGTGGATGGGCAACACGCTGCAACTGACCCCCGAAATCATCGAGAAATCCAAATAACCCCCGCGATGGCCTACACCAAAATCGACCACTACGAAAAAGAATACGCCGACACGCACCACGACACGGCGCTGAATGTAGCCCAAGGAGTTGAAGAACAACCGATCATAAACCCCCACTTCAAGCGGCGCAAGAAATCGAAGCTGACAACCGAAGAATACGTTGCCGGCATCCTGGCAGGCAACATAACGACCCTTTCGCAGGCCATCACGCTCATCGAATCGAACAACCCGGAGCACTACGCGCAGGCGCAGGAAATCATCGAACGGTGCCTGCCCCACGCCGGGAAATCGGTCCGCATCGGCATCACGGGAGTGCCGGGCGCCGGCAAATCGACGTTCATCGAAGCCATCGGCAACATGGTGACCTCGCTCCGCCACAAGCTGGCCGTGCTGGCCATAGACCCCTCGTCGGAGCGCAGCGGCGGCTCGATTCTGGGCGACAAGACCCGCATGGAGAGCATCTGCCACAATCCCGACGTCTTCATCCGCCCCTCGCCCTCGGCCGGTTCGCTGGGCGGCGTGGCCCGCAAGACGCGCGAGACGATCGTGCTGTGCGAAGCCGCCGGATTCGACGTCATCTTCATCGAGACGGTCGGCGTCGGGCAGTCCGAGACGGCCGTGCACTCGATGGTGGACCTCTTCATGCTGCTCCAGATTTCGGGTGCGGGCGACGAATTGCAGGGCATCAAGCGCGGCATCATGGAGATGGCCGACCTGATGGTCATCACCAAGGCCGACGGCGAAAACATCCACAAGGCCGAACTGGCCCGCACGCAGTTCCAGGGCGCCCTGCGGCTTTTCCCGCTGCCCGATTCGGGCTGGCGGCCCAAGGTCTACACCTGTTCGTCGGTCTCGGGAACGGGGCTGGAGGAGGTATGGAAAGGAGTGGAAGAGTATCTGGACCACATCGAAAAGAACGGTTACTTCAAGCACCACCGCAACTGCCAGAACAAATACTGGATGTACGAATCCATCGAGGAGGTGCTGCGCAGTTCGTTCTACCGCCATCCGCAGGTCGAAGCGCAAATCGGCGACTACGAGCAACGGGTGCTCGACGACAAGATTTCGTCGTTCATCGCCGCCAAGGAATTATTGAAGCTCTACTTCAACAACTAACAGCTATCGATCTCGCTATGTGTTTGCAGAGCTTTTCTGATTGTCATGTTGAGCGTAGCGAAACATCTTGCTGACGCATCCGGATTGACACTATCGGATTCTCCGCTTCGCTCAGAATGACGAGACGAAAACCGGATGTATCGCGTAAAATCGGAGGCTGCTATTTCAGAATCGGCAGCTTGAGCCCGAAATGCACGGCGACGACGCGTGCGGCGATAACGCTCAAGGCGGTAGCCACCTCCGTAGTCCCGGCCCCGAGCCCCGCCCACTGGCACAATCCGAAGACGACCCCGCCGAAGACGCAGGCGAGGGCGTAGATTTCTTTCCGGAAAATCAGCGGTTCCTCGTTGATGAGGATGTCGCGCAGCACACCGCCCGCAGCGCCCGTAATGGTTCCCATGATGATGCCGACCCACAGCGGGAATCCCGCCGCGAGCGTCTTTTCGATGCCGACGACGGTGAAAAGCCCCAACCCGATGGCGTCGAAGATGAAGAACGTGTTGTTGAAACGAATCAGATAGGGCCCCGAGACGATGACGATAAGCAGGGCCCCTGCCGTCACGAACAGATAGGTCGAATCGAGCATCCAGAACGGGGTGAGCGAGAGCATCAGGTCACGCACGGTTCCGCCGCCGATGGCCGTGGTGAACCCCACGACGTAGGCCCCGAACCAGTCGAAGCGCTTGGCCGAAGCCAGCCGGATGCCGCTGATGGCGAAAGCCAGCGTGCCCAGAATCTCGATGAAAGTGAAGAGCGTCATGTTGGCGACAGATTTTCCGGGGCACAAAGGTAAAACAATTCTCTCATTCCGCACCGCCGCGCACCGCTAAACGTAAGTTTTTTGCAGCATCGCGGCCAGTTCGGGCACCCCGTCGGCCGCCCGCTTGTGGATGAACGTAAGCGGATTGCGTATCCACGACGTGTCGGGACGGCCCGGGTCGACCACGAAAATCGGGATTTCGGGCCGCACGTAGCGCACCAGCGAAGCCGCGGGATAGACCGCCAGCGAAGTGCCGACCACCACCATGATGTCGGCTTCGGCCGCAATCCGCGCCGCCCGGTCGAACATGGGCACCGCCTCGCCGAAGAAGACGATGTGCGGGCGGAGCAGCGCCCCGTCCGGGGCACGGGCATCGAGCGGCTGTTCCCAGCCGTCGAGCGGAACGATGAGTTCCGCATCGCGCTCCGAGCGCAAGCACGTGAGTTCACCATGCAGATGCAGCACGCGTGTCGACCCGGCCCGCTCGTGGAGGTCGTCGACGTTCTGCGTAATGACTTCGACCTCGAACCGCTCCTCCAGCGCGGCGATGGCCCGATGCCCCGCATTGGGCCCGGCATCCAGCATTTCGCGCCGCCGCCTGTTGTAAAACTCCACCACCAGCGCCCGGTTGCGCGCCAGGGCTTCGGGCGTACAGACATCCTCGATCCGGTATTCGGCCCACAGCCCGTCGGCATCGCGGAACGTCGCCAGCCCGCTGTCGGCGCTCACCCCGGCACCCGTAAAAACCACAATCTTCTTCATCGCCGCATTGATGTTTCACGCATCGAAACTACCGATTTCCGGCCGAAAAACCAAACGTTCCAGGCAAAAAGAGTCCGGAGCACGGGAACCGGGCGGAACCGCGCATCACACATAAGCGAAAATTCCGCCGCCACGACTTTCCGGCACAATTCGTGCAGGCATCCATACTGCGACCGCACCGGGTGCGACCGGCACCTCGCGGTAACGTATTCCATTCTCCGCAACGCCCCGACAGGCGCTTTCTCGCGGCCGGTAACGGCGACCGAATTTTCAGGGACCTTCCCCGCGACACGCGCCGCCACCCGGGCCGGAGCGGATCGGACGGACAGCGCAGGCTCAGTGCAGGCGCTGTCCTTTTATTTATAGGCTGTTTTTCGCCATTGATAGCCGTTTCGTCCGACTTCCGGCCCGAAAAATTGTCGGTCAGCGATTTTTTAGCTATATTTATGCCGTTGTCCGCAAACCCGACTGCATAAAATGGCCCAGACGTTCGACATCTTCCTCCTCATCATGGCCCTGCTGGCCGTGGGAGTATTCGTGGCGCTCCACTTCTTCGAGGCCGGCTACGGCTATCTTTTCAATCCCAGATACGGACCTCCGGTACCCAACAAAATCGGGTGGATGCTGATGGAATCGCCCGTGTTCATACTCATGTGCGTGCTTTGGGCGCTGAGCGACCGCACATGGGAATCCGGGCCGCTGGCGCTGTTCCTGCTGTTCCAGGCCCATTATTTCCAGCGTTCGTTCATCTTCCCGCTGCTCATGCGCGGCCACTCGAAGATGCCGCTGGGCATCGTGCTGATGGGGATGGCGTTCAACACGCTCAACGCCTTGATGCAGGGCGGCTGGATATTCTACGTCTCGCCCGCAGGCTATTACGCCGACTGGTTCGCCAAGCCCTACATATGGACAGGCGGCGCGCTGTTCATCGCGGGCATGGCCGTCAATCTGCACTCCGACCGCATAATCCGCCGCCTGCGCCGTCCCGGCGACACGCGCCACTACATCCCGCGCGGCGGCATGTTCCGCTACGTCTCGTCGGCCAACTACTTCGGCGAAGTGCTCGAATGGACGGGCTTCGCCATCGCTTCGTGGTCGTGGGCGGGCGCGGTCTTCGTGTGGTGGACTTTCGCCAACCTCGCCCCGCGCGCCGCCTCGCTCTACCGTCGCTACGAAAAGGAATTCGGCGAAGAGTTCACCGCCCTCAAACGCAAGAAAATCATCCCGTTCATCTATTGAAATCAGCATAGCCTGCAAGCAGTCTCTGCCCTCGCTTAATCGCAAAGTTCACCTTTCACCTTTCACCTTTCACTTTTCACCTTCAGCCAAAATGTCCGACCTGTTCACCCCCTATAAGTTGGGTCCGCTGACCCTGCGCAACCGCACCATCCGCTCGGCGGCTTTCGAGTCGATGGGCAAGGATTTCGGCCCCACGCAGCAGCTCAAGGATTACCACGTGTCGGTCGCCCGCGGCGGCGTGGGCATGACCACGGTAGCTTACGCTTCGGTTAACCGCAGCGGCGTGTCGTTCAACAAACAGCTGTGGCTGCGGCCCGAAATCGTTCCGGGGCTGCGCGACATGACCGACGCCATCCACGCCGAGGGTGCCGCGGCAGGCATCCAGATCGGCCACTGCGGCAACATGACCCATTGGTCGACGGCCGGATGCTTCCCGGTCGGCGCATCGACGGGGTTCAACCTCTACTCCCCCACTTTCGTGCGCGGCATGCGGCGCAGCGAGTGCGCGGCCTTCGCCAAGGATTTCGGGCAGGCGGTCCGCACGGCCCACGAAGCCGGGTTCGATTCGGTGGAGGTGCACGCGGGCCACGGCTATCTGATTTCGCAGTTCCTCTCGCCCTACACCAACCATCGGCGCGACGAATACGGCGGTTCGCTCCAAAACCGGATGCGCTTCATGCGGATGTGCCTGGAAGAGGTGCTCGAAGCGGCGGCCCGATGCGGCATGGCCGTGCTGGTCAAGCACAACATGGAAGACGGCTTCAAGCGCGGCATCCAGATACCGGAGAGCCTCGAAATCGCCCGCGAAATCGAACGCTTGGGCGCCCACGGCATCGTGCTGACGTCGGGCTTCGTGTCGAAAGCCCCGATGGCGGTGATGCGCGGCCGCATCCCGACCAAGACGATGAGCCACTACATGCCGTGGTCGTCGTGGCCGCAGAAAATCGTAATCAGCCTGTTCGGCAGCCGGATGATCCGGCAGTACGATTTCGAGGAGTGCTATTTCCTGGAAAACGCCAAGAAGTTCCGCGCTGAACTCAAATGCCCGCTGGTCTATGTGGGCGGGCTGGTGAGCCGCGAGGGCATCGAGCGCGTGCTCAGCGCCGGGTTCGAGCTGGTGCAGATGGCCCGCGCGCTGGTCAACGACCCGGCGTTCGTCGACAAGCTGCGCGACGGCGACATGACGACCCGCTCGGGCTGCGACCACCGCGACTACTGCATGGCCCGCATGTACTCGGTCGACATGCAGTGCTGCCACAACTGCAAGGAACCCATACCGGAGAAAATCTGGCGCGAACTGGCCAAAATCAAGTAGCATGCGACGCGGAGAAGTGGAAAAAGGAAGCGCATGGGCCTTGGTGACGGGCGCCGGCTCGGGCATCGGACGGTGCTACGCCTTGCGGCTCGCGGCCTTGGGCTACAAGCTGGCGCTGGCGGGAGACCGCCCCGAACCGCTGGAAGCGGTAAAGGCCGAACTGCTGGCGGCGGGTTGCGCCGGGGTATTCGTCACGACGTGCGACCTGGCCCGGGTCGAATCGGCGGAAGCACTGCACGCAGCGCTGACAGCGGTGGGAATCGAGCCGGACGTGGTGATAAACAACGCAGGCATGTTCTCCTACTGCGACATCCTCGCAACGCCCGTCGAACGAATCGAGCGGATGGTTCTGCTGCACGACCTGACCAACACCAAGCTCTGCCGCCTGTTCGCCGCCGACATGATTCGCCGCGGCGTGCAGGGCCGCATCCTGAACATGTCCTCCTACTCGCAGTGGATGCCTTTTCCGGGGCTGGCGCTGTACAGCGCCTCGAAAGCCTACCTGCGGCAGTTCACCGTCTGCTTCGCCAAGGAGATGCACGAGCACCGAATCCGCGTCACGGCGGTTTGTCCGGCAGGCGTCGCCACCGACCTCTACGGCCTGCCGCCCCGCTGGCAGCGAATCGGCATGCGGCTCGGAGCCTTGATTTCGGCCGACAGGTGCGCCCGCCGCGGGTTGCACGCCTTGTGGCGCGGGCGCCGCACCTGCGTCCCCGATTGGTGGAACCGCATCGCAATTCCCGTCTGCAAGTTCCTCCCCCTGTGGCTCCTCCGCCCTATCCGTAAATCCACTTTGAAGTTTCAGAAATAGCCCTCTGCGATTGATTTGCAGGGTCCTCCGCGCAAGCACGGCTTATATCTGCGAACAAATATCGGCGCAACAAAAAAACCTTTGCTTTTCAGCAAAGGTTTCTGCCGCCGTGGCCTGTCGGGGAGATTTGATGCCAGCCCCGCGACACCCATTTGGACGGACCTCTGCTCCCAAATCATCCATACACAACGATTTGCGCTACAATTTACAACCACTTCGCGCACAAAATACGGATTTATGATTCGCGTTGCGTCATTTTGCGACATTCAAAAATATTTTCTTCCTATATTTGTGTGCAAATTGCGCACACACAAATGAACTACTCCAAGGACGGTATAACCATCGCGGCGATGCTTGATACCCGCAGGGCAAAAACTACGGGCGAATATCCCGTAAAGATTCGGGTTACCTATCGCCGTGTTCGGTCATACTATGCTACCGGAAAAAATCTGCTGAAAGAAGATTGGGAACGGCTCGGCTCCACACGCCAACAAACTCTTCTTGCTGTTCGCAAAGACATAGAAAACAGCTTTGAACTGGTGCGTCAAGCCGCAGAGGATTTGGCGTTCCGGGGCGAATTCTCCATATCGGGCCTTAACGACCGTCTTAAATCAGCATCTTCGGCTTCGCTGCAACGATCGTTCGAGAATAAAATCGAAACCTTGAAACAACGTGGCCAGATAGGAACGATGATGATTTATGAAAATGCGCTCAAAGCGGTTTTACGTTTTTCGCCTCATCCCGTCAGATTCGGGGAGGTCAGCGTGTCTTGGCTGAAAAGGTTTGTGGATTTCCTACGTCAGGAGGGAAAATCACAGACAACCATTGCAATAACCCTGCGGCATATCAGAGCCATCATAAACGACGCCAAAAGAGAGGGAACAATCAAAGAATCCCAATATCCGTTCGGCCATGGCCGCTATGAAATACAAGAGGCGGAAGGACGCAAGATGGCCCTTACATTGGAACAGATAGGCCAAATCGCAAGATATGAAGACAGCCACGAAGCCACAGCCAAATATCGCGATTACTGGCTTTTTCTCTACCTATGTAACGGCATCAACGTAGCCGATTTCGTAAAGCTGAAGTTCCGCGACATTGTGGACGGCGAAATATGCTTCGTCCGCCAAAAGACAGAGCATACAACCAGAATGCGCAAGGAAATCCGGGTCATCGTGACCGACAGGATGCAGTCCATTATTGACCGCTGGGGCAATGTTCCGGCACCGGATCACTTCATTTTTCCAATACTGGAAGGTCGGGAAGATGCCCTTACATTAAAACATAAGACACAATATTTGATTCGTGCCATCAACAAACGAATGTCTTCAATCGGCACGGCTCTCAGTATCGGCAAAATTTCGACCTACACCGCCCGGCATTCATTCGCCACGGTGCTCAAGCGTGCCGGAGCCAACATTGCCTATATTTCCGAATCACTCGGCCACAGCGACCTCAAAACGACAGAGAACTATCTTGCCAGCTTCGAGCGCGAAGAACGGCAGAAAAACGCGGAACTGCTTACATGGTTTTAGAATGCGCTCCTTTTCTTTGAGCACTTCGGGCCAGCCCGCATGCGGCATCTTCCAAAGACTGTCGGCTCGACTGGGCATTCCGTTCGACCCACAATTCAAGGTCCTGCGGTAAAAACGACAACTTACGATTGATTTTGTACGAAGGTATTTCATCCCGGTATGTCAGATTTTTAAGATGCCCCATGGAAATGGATATGCCCTTATCGGAGAGGAACGAAACGGCATCTTTCAAAGACAGCCATTCCTTCCGCACTTTATCCTGAGTTCCGATTTCATTCAGAGCCTTTTTGGCGCCCTCGTATGCCGCCTCGGCAAGCATCTGCTTGAAGGCGTTTCCCGAAATCATCATAATATTGTCTTCCATACTCAAATACAAAAGCAGTCCGTCTATTTGTTGTCCGAACGTTTTCGTGGATTTGCACCACAGAACCGACAGGCGTCTTGCACCGTAGCCCTTGAATGACAAATTGCCGAATCTTTCCGTTTCTCTTTAGATGCATTCAGCCGCAACCGCGTCTGCTTGATACGATGCCGTCTTATCCCGTCGAAAAGAATCTTCAGCTCCTCCCGGTTCAAATCGGAGGTGAAAAATGTCCGGTCATCCTCCGGAGTAAATCCCCGCAACCCTCGTTTTGCTTCCATTGTTGCAATCCGAAATTTAACAACATGAATCCTTGATTTGTCAAAGATTAAAAAGCCAGCTTATCTCTTTCCACTCCTCGGCTGTCAACAGCCCGCCTTTCCGGTCCAATTCGGCCCGTCGGGCCTCGTGCTGTTTCTCCTCATCCTGTTTTCTTTTTCGTTCAATGGCAGCAAGGCGTCCGGCCCGAAACTCCAAAAACGCCCGCAATGCCCCGGTTATCACCATCGGGTCAACCGCCCCATAGAATCGTCCATATTTACCCGCCTTGAACTGTTGAAAAAAGAGCATCAGCTCGGACAGCTTCAAATAGCCGAAATTATCAGCGACGACAGCCGTAACAGCGTCCACAATTGCCGAATACTCCGCTTTCCCTTTCACGCCGCAGAATACCACCAGATCGGTTAACTGAACGTCCAACCATGAATCGGCCGCTTCGGGCGAATACGCCTTGCAAACATCGAACAGCGTGGGCACATCCCCCGTAAAACATCGGTCCACATGGATAGCGCAATAACGCTGTACGTCCGGGTTAAAACGGGTCAGCAATTGCATCGTCGTACTGCCCCACTTCTCGCGCTTTTTCGCGAGCGAGACGCTCTGCGACACGTTCTTGGCACCGATGCAGGACCTCGGCGTTGGTAATGTCTCCATTACTTGCCCTATGTGCTGAGGATACTTCATTGGAATTTCTGTTTTTACGCAACCAATTGTTGAAATGCCGCCTGCAATCCCGCTTGTCTTTTTCGGTATCGCCTCGCTGCAGCAACTCGACAGCGAATTCGTCGATCTTGGACAACACATAATCCATTCTGAGATGCCGGTTCACACAAAGAACCTCGAGCCAGTACGGATCACTTTTGAGGTATTCCGCTACCTGGTCGATGCGGATATACTCGACAGCGTTGGCTGAAAGTCTGGCCGGCTCTTTTTCTTTTTCCGCGCAGCTTTTTTCTTTTTCTGAGATAAACTTACTAAGCGTCGCATCCCAGGCATCATCGTTTTCCCCCTCATACGCGCGTGGTGGTGAAGAAGAAATAGAGGATAATATAGATATATTATCTTTTGTTTCCTTTGTGGTATTACTGCATGCAGAAACTGCCGCTGAACGTGGTTTTCTGCTGCCATTAACCGAGTTTCTGCTGACAGAAACCAATAAATGAGGCAACTCATGGTCTATAAGTCTCCGACTCGTGATCTCGAAATAACGTCGCTGAATCCCTCTGCTGGTTAAGATTCCGGCCGTGTTAAACAGCGTTTCATCAAAGAAACCCCACTGAACCAAGCGGGAAATAATCATATCCAGAAGGGCGGCGCTTATCCCCGGAAGATCACGCAAGAACTTCAAGCGCAACCGCACATTCCACTCTATGAAATATCCCTTACGATATATCGCACAGAGCAGTTTGATGGCTACAATTTCGCCTTTCAATCCGAATTCGCCCGTCACAGGTACGATCTTATCGTCCTCGAAAAAATCCGTATTCAAAGGGAAATAATCCAATCCTTGTTTCCTGGGCCTTGCCATTATAACCTTATTCTTTCCTTTTCGCAACCAACGTCAGCAAATTATCGCACCGCTTGCTACCCCCAGCGTTGCCGAACTCTTCCATGCGTGTCATTGTTCGGTGGTTAGCAGTTGAACGCGATGTTACAAGCACATCTGCCAAAGTGCATTCGCGTTCTTGTTCGTCGGCCCTCGGCACCGCTCCGACGCGCGGAATATGCACCACCGCTGGCCGTAATTGGACCTGATTATTTCGTATTCCACTCGTCTTCCTCGTTAAATCAGTCAGTTTCTGGACATGATAACATTATTACCCCAGCCCCCAAGGATTAGAAATGCCGTAATCCCTGAAAACTCTTTCGATACCGCAGCGCTCGAATTCGGTATGAATCACGTTGCCGTCGGCCCGATACCACAATGCCTGCGGCGAAAGACCGCCCAACCCTCTGCGTAAATCCTCGCGGAGCTTAATGCCGATACGCCCGGGCAATTTATCGGCCTGGTTCAGCCCTTTCCGAAAAGCATTTGCTTGAATCTGTTTGTCTGTCATATCTGTTTGATGTTATTTTAACCTCCATTCATTTGGCTTTTACCCCATTTTTTGCATATCTTTACATTGTTTCACCTTAAAATGGGCTTTAACTTTATTGCTGCCATTGGTTTGATGATGCAAATATAGACAATTTATTATTCATAACAATATCATATGAATAAAAAAATAATCAAAATCGGAGTAAAAGAGAGACTTGATTTAATAATCAAAGAGTTAGGAATATCAGGCAGGACCTTTTCGAGGGAATGCGGATTCTCCGAAAGTTATTTCGCATCGATAAACGATGGAATAGGCGCAGACAAGTTGAATAAGATATTATCTACATACCCGCAATTCTCGGCACATTGGCTGATAACCGGCGATGGGGAGATGCTGACCGGAAAGGACAATACCAACCAAATAAAAAATGATATGACCCAAAAATTTTTCGATGAATTGGAACAGCGGAACAACCAATTCAATGAATTGCTGGAACAGAACAGCCGTTTGATATCAGTCATTGAGAATATGACCGGAACGTCCTCAAAGCAAAGCCATGTCGGCTAATTCCATTAGGAAAGCAAAGTAGTATTAAAAGTAAAAAAATTAATCCAAAAGAGCAAAAACAGCTTCAAATAAAATTTGAAGAAGCGATATTCAAGTAATAATAACTCTTATTGTCTCGCAAACACGGAAACACATTAGAAGACATGGGTATCCGTTAAAATATCCAATCAAAAACAGATAGCTTTGAATGGCAAGCTACTTTGAGCGCGGCTGCATTCCGAATTAAAGAACTTCAAAAATAACCTGAATGAAAAAACTACTGCTTTTCGCGGCCCTCGCCGCTACGCTGACCGGTTGCTCGTATCCTGCATATGATACATTATACTACACGGATTTCATAAGATATGCCAATAGCGGTATATTCGTGTCTTCCATTACAGACTATGCAGGTTCACCCTATGTTGCAATGGGCGATATTGCAATTCAAGCATTCGATTCGGGTGATTTCAATACTGCGTCACTTGATCCGCAACAAGTCCTCGACAAAGTGGTTGTTGCAGCCAAACAGAAAGGAGCCAACGGAATAATCGGCTATTCATCGCACTATACACCCGGCAGTAAATACAGCAGAGGATATTGGTATGCTTCAGGCGTCGCTGTTCATTTTGAAACGATGCCGACTATTCCCTCTGACATTAATATTTCTGCCGCTCAAGGAAAGAATATCTATCCTATCGAGTATCTGGATACCCAAAAGGCAGAAATCACACAACAGACCGTAGATTATCTGATTGCAAATAAAATGCGATTTATAGAATGGACGCCAACAGATGGCGACTTATATTTCGATATAGCGGAAAAGCAACACATCCCAGAAAAAGAATTCGATGAAAAGTATGGTGACGACACCCGTTATGCTATTGAAATGATGTATAAGGATGCAAAGAAAGCCCAAAGGAAAGCTAAAAGAAACCAGGAATAAGTCATCTTTGCCTCAGCCTCATGCAGGGGTAGACCTATAAAGAAGCCGGGATTTTTCCCGGCTTCTTTATTTCTACTCTCGGCAAAAAAAGCTGTTTTTTCTTGATAAGTCACGTTCCCGTCGAAATCTTTGCATCGTAAACCTGTGATGAGACAGGTCACCGAACATAGGACGACGGACGAAACATACAGATGTTTCATAAGCTATTTGTTGGTGGCTGTCTGCATAAGCAGACAGCCATTTTTTGCGACGCTGCAAAAATACATTTTATTATGAATCAGAACAATACACCCAAATCCAAGCGCCGCGGCGGCAAACGCGACGAATCGAAAATCACTGTCGGCTACACCCGTCAAGAGTTGTACAAAACGATTCTTTCGATAAAGCGCAAATGTGAAAGTACATATTTTAACACCGAAAATTTGGATAATGTGCCAAACGTGCTGACCTTTGCGACAGACGCTTGTAGAGACGCAAGCCACACCTGACACAGAACGGAATAACACATTGTTACAAGTTGGGTCGCGGTCTGTCTGCGTAAGCGGGCAGACCTTTTTATTGCGGATGTAATGATACATTCCAAATTATATAGTACGAAAAAACATGAAAGAGAAAATTCTCGCAGCACTGAAAACCAAGTATGCAAACTTGGGGTTCGGACTGAAGGCTCTCGACGGAATGGCCGCCGTTTTGGCAAAAACCGTCACCGATGAATCGCAGCTCGAAACCGCAGTCAACGGGGTCGAAGAAATCCTCAAAGTTTTTCAAGCCGACGCAGACCGTGCACGTACCGAGTACAACACACTGAAAAGGCAGTATGACGAACTGAAAGCAGGGGCTGAGACGCCACCTGCCAACGGGGGCGGACAAGACAATAAAAACGAACCCGACAAGACTTTCGACGCCGAGGCATTCAAAACCGACTTGCTGAAGAAAATTCGCAAGAAACAGGCTGCCGCGACACAACAATCCCGACATGCCGCGCAAAGAACTGCCGACATCGCATCGAAAGCAACCGAATTCGGAATTCCCCCAAAAATCGTCTCCAAGCTCACTATCGTTCAGGACATGACGCTCACACTTGAAGTTTTTTCCAACGATAGCAGCACTACAGGAGGAGGTTTCAGGAAACGCAACATCACGTCCAAAGAAACCCCACCGCGGCAGTGAACATGAATATCTGTACCCCGTCGTTCAAAAATGCAAAGAAGTAACGCCATTCCGACAGCCATTTGTTGTCGGAACTAACCCGAAACTTTTTTGACGTGAACGGTGAAACTCTCAACACAGAGGAGAAAATCCCCTGCACTTTTTCAAATATCAAAACCTAATTCCAAAAGTATCAAACACTATGGCAAGCAAACAATTTGTAGGACTGGAGGCCGTATATGTCGGTGCTCCCTTGTCCAAAGGAGTAACCGATGAGAGCGCCGCTGCGCTTATCGCGAAATTCAAAAGAACGGCCCAGCCGCTCAACGGAGGTATCACGTTCAACTTCTCGAACCCCAACAGCAACAAATGGCACCGGGAAGGCGAAGCCGATCCGTTCGTGTCTCTGCGCGACCCGACCTCCGGATCGAAAGAAGTCACGTGGAATATCGTTGACTTCGACGACGAAACGCTGGCGTTTTACTTCGGGACTACGGAACCGGACACGGGCAAGCTGTACGAAGGCGAGAAGGCATTCGTTTTCGTCTCGAAAACCGATGCAAGCATCGCATTCGCACGTCTCAAATTCACAGCAACGCTCAGCGGTGGTCTGAACACCAGCGACCCGCTTCAGATTGCGGTGACGGCAGACGTCCTTGCACCTACGCAGGGCGGCAAGGCCTGGTGGCCCATCCCGACGCCGACGTTCGAGGAGGCCGGAACCGAGCCCGAAGCCTAAACGGTTTCATATCGACCTCGTAATTTGAATTTCCATCCCGCAGAAAGCTTACGACTTGCATCCCGGAGCGAGACCGGGGCGGGAACAAATCAATACCATAGCAACAAACAAAATGAACAAGCCTGACAAGCGGGCGCTGAGCACATTACTTGAGCAGCCCGAATCATTCAACATCGAAACCATGGACGGCACACAAAAGACATTGTTCATGTATCCGTTCCAACTGGGGCGCCTGGCAATGATAAGCCAACGGCTGATTGACCTTGATCTAACGCTGATGGACAAAGAATCCGACGTCGTACAGAAGATGTGGCAGGTATGCGCCGATAAACCGCGGAAAGTAGCCGAAATAATCGCATTGGCCACGCTTCGGACCAAACAAGAAGTAGACGAACAGCTGGAAACACGTGCCGACGAACTGCTCTGGTCCCCGTCCATGGACACGCAAGCCTATTCCAACCTGCTCTACATCATTATCTTTCAATCATACTACGCGGATTTTTTGTCAGCTATCCGCTCGGTAAGAACGCTGCGGGTAACAATTTCCCAACCGACCGCAGCGGAACGGATAGCACCTATGGAGGACGCAGTATTTGGGGACAGGTAGATACGATTGCCGAGCGGTACAAGTGGACGCTCGACTACATTCTTTGGGGTGTATCATGGGCCAATGTCCAACTGATGATGGCCGACGCACTCCGCATCGACTATAAAAGCAAGGACGAGGATAAAAAGGAGCTTGGGATGCCGAATACTATCGACTTGGGCAGACCCGGAGCAATGAATATGTTAAAACGGTTAGCTGGAGCATAAATATATGGCAGGAATAGATTTAACGGCAGGTCCCGACATTTCGGACGCCGCAAAGAAACTCGAAGAATTACGGGAAGCCGCAAAGATGGCCGCGACGAGTATAGCCGGGGATATAAACGCCACGAAAGCTGTTTTCGACGCCCTTCAAACAAGGGTAAACGCAGCCAAAGATGCCGTCAAGCGAGCCCAATCTGAAATCGGCGCAAATAAAGAATGGATTCAGCAGCTCAAAGCACAAGCAGCCGAGGTGCAAGAAACTCTTTCGACAGCACCGGCCAACGCCACCAAAAAGGCTGTTCAGAAGGAGATTGACAAAATTAACTCAGCACTCAACGAAGAGTTGGGGCTTCTTGAATTCAACAAGCAGAGACTTCAGGAATACAATCAAGAACTGGCACAAAACCAAAAAGTGCTTAAGATGGCCCAAACGGAGTTCAAGGCTTACCAAAGCGCTCAGAAGGATGCTGAAACGACCTACGTTGCCATTCCGGCCCAAATGACGAATATTCGCAACGAAATGGCACAGCTGGACATGGCCGGACAAAAGAATTCCGCACGATACAAAGAGTTGCAAAATGAACTCGGCCTTTTAGGCACCGCATACCGCAAGGTTCAGTTCGAGCAAAACGCCCTTTCAACGGGTGCGGCCCAATGGGCAGGCATTCAATCTGCGCTGCAAGGCGTCATAGGAGGTTTTTCAGCCTATCAAGGCATCCTTGGATTGGCGTCTATCAATTCCGAGAAGTTGGTGAAAATTCAAACCCGCTTACAATCCGCCATGAGCATCGTCTCGGGCATGATGCAAGTCTCGAATACCTTACATGCGACCTCGGCTGCCCGTATGACCACACTCTCGAAAGTCACAGAATTGTGGACAGCGGCCAACAAGCAGGTAGCTACCGGTCTGATTCGTGTAGGCATCGGCGCAAATACCGCACGAATTGCTGCGATAGCCTTGAATGGAGCCCTCACAATGGGTGTCGGTACCGCTATAACCCTCCTCATCGGTTGGATCTCCCAACAAGTCGACAAGTACCACGAAGCCAAGAATGCCGCCGAGGAATCGGCCAAGAAGCAACGCGAAGCGTTCGAGAGCTATGCATCGTCTGTAGGGTCAAATGCCAGCGGCACTATCACCAAGTTCGAGGCTCTGAAACAGAAGTATAACGATTTAGGCGATTCTTTGTCGGCTAAAAAGAAGTTCATCAAGGAAAATACCGACGTGTTCAAGGAGTTGGGAGTTAAGCTCAACAATGTGAACGATGCCGACAATCTGTTCATCAACAATTCCGAAGCGTTTGTCGCTTCTGTCGACGCCCGGGCCCGCGCCACCGCAACGATGGAAGTTGCGGCCGAAAAGTATAAGGAAGCCTTCAAAAAGATGCTGGAAGCAGAAAATGTAAGAGATACGCAGAAAGAATTAGAAGAAAGCGGCTATACCAAAATTGTTCAATCGGGAGGATTGAATGTACTGGACGATAAGCAAAGGGATGAACTCAACAAAAAGATTAAGAGAGATAAAAAGGTAAAAAGGCTTTATGCGGCCCTGCCGCATATTTCCGACCCGGGAGTCAGGAAAATTGTATCGGACAAACTTTCCGAAAGGAAAAAAGAAATAGTAAAAGAATTTCTGAACAGTGTTATTGAAGATTTAGAGGAACAGGCAAAAGTCGCAGAAAAAGAGGGCTCTCAAGCTTCCGTTACTGGTTATAAATTCAACGAAGCTGCGCGCAGCAGGCTGAGAGATGCCGGTATCACAACTACAGCTGACGATGAAGCCGCCCAAAAGGCTCAACAGGCAGCAGAAAAGCGGGCCCAGGCCCAGGCAGATGCGCAGAAGAAGTTGGCAGAAATTATTGCTTCCGGAGAGTTGGCACTATGGCAGTCTCAGATCGACTCGATGAATGAGGGGCAAGAAAAAGAGCTGGAACAACTTGACTTGAACACCCAAAAAAAGATTGACGCTATTCTTCAAGAACGGGAAAAGGAGCTTGAAGCCTATAATAATGCGCAAGGATTATCCGGAGAAAAAACAGCCACAGCTCTATCGGATGACAGAGAAAAGGAATATGCGGAACGCATAAAGAATACATCGGATACAGCTGCGGCCCAAAGGATTGAAATTGAAGATAAATATACAAATAAGGTCAATAGAAAAAAGGAGCAAGAAGAAAACGACTGGAATGAATATTTGCTCAAATACGGCACTTTCCGCGAAAAATTCCAAGCAACAAAAGACAAATACGACAAACTGATTTCCGAAGCAAAAACCGAAGGTGAAAAAAAATCGTTCGAGACTGAACGGGACGCCGAACTGGCAACATGGGAGGTCACCATGTCGGAGTGGGCACAAGGACTTGCAGCCAAAACACTCGAAGAACTCGAACGATTAACACGCGAAGCCAGGAAGCAATTGGAAGAAGCGCAGAATGCGTTCGATTCCCTCGGCTCTTCCGATACACCGGAAGCCAAAGCGTATTTGCAAACGATCAATAGCCTTAACGCAAAGATTGCTTTGCTGGAAAGCCAAACCAAAGACGCAAAAGAAGCGGTAACAGACAACAACTGGACAAAAGGAGCCCAGCTGCTAAACGAAATATCATCGACAGCTCGCGAAGCAGCAGGCGCATTAGAGGAATTCGACGAAGGACTTGGACAAGTTGTCACATTCATTGCGACACTCGCAAGCGCTGCCAAGAATCTCATCACAACAATTCAAGGAGTAACCTCGGCATCATCTGCTGCCGGTGCAGCGATGACTTCAATGGAAAAGGCCAGCGTTATTCTTGCGGCTATATCAGTAGCATTTCAGATAATGCAAGCCGTGTTTTCACTCCTCAACAGGGAAGACCCTGTCGCCAAAACCCGCCAAGCATTTGCCGAATTAAATGACGAAATCATACGGCTGAAAAGAGAAGCCGCAATCAATAGTTTTGAAGGGACCATATTCGGAGATAACGCCTACGACAATGCCATCAGCAATATGAAAGTGGCTACAGAGGCATTGGACCGATATAATCAAGGATTAGAAAATATCCGCCAGCGAGGGGAAGAGGTTATCGGAGATTCAAGATTTGCCGATGAAAGCCAGCAAACAGGAATGGGCAATTTGTATCGTATGCCCAAATCGTGGGATTCGGCAGCAGAATCCATTGCGAACATGCAGGTGCAAACCAGACATTCCACATGGTTCCGGAGCGCTAAATACAATTCCTTGGGAAATTTATTGCCTCAACTATTCACGGACGGGCAATTGGATATGGAAGCGTTGAAAGAGTTCCAAGGCTCCGATTTATATAACAAAATATCAGAACAAAACCGGGATTTAATCGACGGTCTGATAGATAATTGGGAGTTATACGAAGAGGCGCTTGACGCTGTCCGCGATTACCTTTCCGATTTATTCGGAGATTTGGGAGGTACAATGACGGATGCTCTTGTAGATGCTTTCGCAAATGGAACAGATGCAGCCAAGGCATTTTCAGACAGTATTTCTGACATGCTGAAAAAACTTGCGAAACAAATGATACTATCGACGTTCCTTACTCCCATATTTGAAAAAGCCCAAAAGCAGTTAGAAGGGGTCATGGCGGAGAATTTGACGGACGAAGCCAGATTTGCCAAGTTTGCTGATATTATGAAGGATTTAACCAATGAGGCTTTGGCTGCACAAGATAATATATTTGCCCTATTAGACGCTTTTGAAAAAGCTGCCAAAGAAAATGGATTTGACATATTTGGGGATGATTCTGCCGGTGCTCAATCCTCGTCTGCACGCGGGTTCCAAGCCATGTCGCAGGAAACAGGTACCGAACTGAACGGCAGATTTACCACCATTCAAAGCAAGGTGACAGACATTCGCGACTACGTATTGATGCTTACAGCCAACGGCACCCAGCAACTCTATGAGACCATCAATATCCGCGATATCATGATTCAGCTACGGGGTGACGTCGCCGACATCCGGGGGTATACCCAAGTATTGCCCGCCATGAATGACACGCTAACCTCCATGAACCGTAAACTTGATAATTTGTAAACTATGAGAAACGATTTGGTCAGCATAAACGGCAAATTACTCTCGACGATGGGAGTGACCCTCCTTGCAGGAGCGTATTCCGCCTTGATGACCCCGGCGCCGCTGAAAGATTTTGTCGAAAATGAAGACCCGCTCAAGGATGGGACCGATGTTCTGTCACCAAGCAATGGCGGGTCCTTATTTCCCCGCATCAAAGAACGCGACGTCACACTCACGTTCTTAATTCAAGGAGAGAACGAAGCAGAATTCAAACGAAATTATGCCGCATTCGTAAAGGAACTATATGGCGGGGATATAAACTTGTTCGTCGACGATCTGAACAGATACTTCTACCTTATTTATTGCAATTGCACGCAGTTCGACAATTACAGGCTCAATGCGTGCAAACTGGCCGTGAAGTTCCGGGAACCCAACCCGCAAGAGGGAATCATAGACAATCCATACCCGGATGAACCATAAACAGAAGTCCCGGGTAAACCCGGGACTTCTTATAAATCGGATGAGTTGTGCCTGTATTGATGCAGATCAGAATCTAAATCCTACCCGGACTAACAATGCGCCCATATTCGACGGACCATACAGACCGTTTGATTGGATATTGTCTTTCAGTCCTTGTGACTGGTATCCGAGATTCAAATACAATCCAACTTTTGACATCAGCTTAAAATCCACACCTAAACCTCCTGCAGCATAGAATCCTTGCTCGTCCCCGAATCCATATCCTAAATCGGCAAAAATATAGGGCGTTGCCAACGTATTTTTAAGCAGGTATCCTCTAATGTCTGCAAAAATGGGGATTACAGCACGCCCGTTATCAAAATAGGACAGACCAATACCGGCACCGGCAAACAAATATGGATTAATCCGTGCGCCATGTACAGTTTCAACATGAAAGCGATTTACGGCATAACCCCCTATTCCCAAGCCATAACCGATATTTACATCACCCTGATACCTCTGTGCAGATGCTGACCATGCAAAAGATCCGACAGCCACTACTAAAAGTAAAAATTTCTTCATAATTGTTGTTATTGGTTAGTACTAACAAATGTAAAGAAAATTCCGGAATTTTAAGGTAAATGCTCCGAATTTTCCGTTCCGCTCTTGCATAATGTGCCGAACGTTCTGACCTTTGCGCTGTACCTGTATTGATGCAGGCCAAAATCCACGACGAAATGACCATATACACTCCGGACGGAATCAATTTTTTTGAAGCCCCTGTCACCAAGGAAGCAATTATCAAATGCGTCCTGATGGGCGATTATTACGTTGAACTTCCATTCAAACTCACCGAGCAGAAAGATTTCCGCCGCGGTTGCTATATCCTGTACCAAGGCCGCAAGTTTGAAATCATGTCGAATGTGCGGCCCGAGTTCGACAACAAAACAGGCGGATACAAATACGCTCTGAGATTTGAAGCGCAACAAAACCACATGAAACGCCGCAAGGTGTTCTGGCTGAGAGGGAAGAACGCCGAAACATGCTTCCACGACACAACAACCCTCGAGGATTTCGGAACGCTGATAGCAGCGAACATGAACCTTCTCCTCGGAGGTGAAAACTGGAAGATGGCGGCCGTTCCAGAGGATCTGGCCAAGGTGACGAAACTGGTTTCGTTCAATGGCGACTATTGCTGGGATGCAATAAATACGATTGCCCAAACATTCGGGTGCGAGTGGTGGACGGTCGAAAATGGCAACGAAGTGTGGCTGTACTTCGGCAAACTGGAGTTCGGCACTCCCGAACGGTTTGAACGCGGCAAAGCAGTAAATTCGATTCCCACCAAGAAAGGCAACGACAGCAACTACGGCACCCGGTTTTTCATTTTCGGCTCGACCCGGAACCTGCCGGAAAACTACAACAAAACTGAGCAGGGAGGTGTAACGAACCACGTCTCGGAAGTGCGGCTGCATCTGCCTAACGGGCTTCAGTATGTTGATGCGTGGGAAAATCTCGCACCTGAAGATGTTGTCGAGCAAGTCGCGTTCTTCGAGGACGTATTCCCGAAGAACACCGAAACCGTGACGAATATCGAGACAATAAAACGCAAGGTAGAGAATTCGGAGGATAAAGACCGAACGTTCGACGCTTACATAATGTATTGCACGAATACGCCGTTCATCCCGAGCGATATATATCCCGGCGAGACATTGCGGTGCCGATTTACAAGCGGCAGTCTGAATGGCCGGGAATTCGACCTGGCTATAATCAAAGACGACGACGGACACACAGTCATTAATCCGGAGAAGTGGAAACCGGAAGACGGATTCAACAAAAAGTTCGAGATTATCGCCGACACTGAGCAGGTCGGAGAGGAGGGAATCATTACGATCCCGAATGAAACCCTGCATCCGGGACCTGGCGACACGTTTATCCTTACGGGCGTAAAACTGCCCCAAGAACGGATTGCAGAAGCCGAACAGGAACTGCTCAGATTGGGTAAGACTTGGGCCCGAAAGAACAGCAGCGACACGGACATTTACGACTGCCCCACCAATCCCTCCTATTGTCATCGCAACAACAAGAACTATGAACTCGGGCAAAAAGTCCTGCTGATCGACGACCGCTTCGGCAAGGAGGGACGCATATCGCGCATTCAAGGTTTCGAGAAGAAGTTGTGGCACGAATACGAAGCCACCTATACCGTTGGCGACAATATGTCTTACTCCCGGCTGGGAAATATTGAGACAAGCATCACCGAATCGGCCTACGCGGAACGCATCGGCGTAGTATCGGGCGTCGGCGTATACCTCATCCGGTCGAAATACGACACCACAGCACCGACCGACTACAATGTCTATTCGGCTGCAGCCATCGAAGCGTTATTCCTGAACAAAATCAAGGGTGGTACGGTAAGCGGCAAGGTCCGGTTCACCAAAGACCTGACGGTTGACACCTCAATTTTATCGAAAGACTACCATAGCGGCGAATTCACCGGAACTGGTTATAAACTGGGGCTGGACGCCCATGGGAACTCGGTACTGGAGGTCGACAAGGCAATTATCCGCAAGGAAGCCATTTTTAACGAAACGGTCATCAATCAAGTGTCGTTCCGACTTGGGGAAACGGTTTTCTCGAACGGCGGCTGCGAAATAACGGCTGTCGAAGAGCTTGACGATACATATCGCTGTTATTACGACAACAAAGAGGGCCGGCGATACAGCGGATTCGAGGCTGGAGACCAAGCCCGCTGCCAGCGATATGACGCCGGTTCCAAGGATGTTGTCAAGTATTATTGGCGGCTTGTAACTGCTGTCGGAGCGAATTACATAGAATTGTCGAAGACCGACTTCGACGGCACGGGAATTCCGGCAGCTGGCGATAATGTTGTTCATTTCGGAAACCGGGACAACACAGCCCGTCAATCGGCGATTGTCATCAATCCTCTGGACGGCGGAGCGGTTGAAATATATTCCGGGGTCGGTTCCTATTCTCTTTCAGAGAAAAACCGCATTGGCATGGGTACCAATCCTGCGACGGGCGAAGCCTATCTATACGGCCATGGCAACCTCTATTTCGGCGACCAGGACATGACCGATCCGGAATCGACATGGATTACTTTTCAGAAAAAAGAAGGTTCCGACCGCAAGAAACTCTACATCAAGGGCAATATCGAAATGGGGGCCGACTCTTCCGGCTTGAGCAAGCTGCCGGAGTTTCAGCAGCTACAGGAATCAGCTGATGCAGCGGCCGATGCAGCGAATAAGGTTGCCGACAAAATAAATGAACTTGAAATTGGCGGCCTTAACCTTATGGATGGTTCAACCTTGGTGCGCCGACCTGACAATTGGAAAATAAACACCACAACCACAATATTCGTGCACTTCCAAGGATACGACTGCATGCTGACAACTACCAAAGAAAACGTCGTCGGTGCTGGAGTTTTTGGCTTAATCCACGATGAAGAGTTCGATGCTGGGGAAATCTTCACTTTCTCTGTGTGGGCATATTCAACCGTCAAGGATGCCAATATATGGTTAGGCTATGAATTCGGCGACGTAAAGCCCTTTATCAAGATACCTGAAGCCAACAAATGGGTGCGGATTTTCCTCACGCTTCCTATTCCTCATGAAAATCGCAACACTGTAGTATACAATATGACCCCCAACTCAACTATTGCATTCCGCAATGTCAAAGCAGAGCGAGGAAATATTGCCACCACATGGTCTTTATCATTGGTTGACCAACAGGCCATCAGCGGCTTGCAATTTATCAAGCAAATTTTTCCCAATGGGCTCATCAACAATATTGCTACCGTCTCGCAGTTGCTGGCTGTTAGGAATTCAATGGACACGAATGCCAATATCGTCGCCGGCATCTATGGCGGAGGCGTAAAGGAACTGGAAGACAACGGGTTCAAGCACAGCGTATACGGCAAGTTGATGATATTCGCCGGAGCCGAGAATATAGACAAGGTAGGCCAAGCCAAAACCCGGATTTACGAAGATGGGACGCTCATAACGAATAAGCTGATCGCGACTGATGCGGATATTACCGGAAAAATTACGGCAACAAGTGGAAGTATAGGAGGATTTATAATTGGTACAGATTCTATTGAATCATCAAAAAACACTTCGGATGGTATACCAATATTAACCATTGGGGCCAACGGTTTGTCCTGCGTTTTGGGATTAAATACAAAAATGGAAGCTCCATATATCGGAACAAAGGATGACATATCATATGACTATTATTCATTAAAAATAACTAATAATATGCCCATTATGAGGACTACAGGCTTGATTGCAGGTATATTCATAAGCGCCCCAGCTGATATCTACGATAAACGACATGCTTTATTTATAGAACAAGGGCACATCTGTGGTTTTCGCTTGCGAACACGACGCATTACTGGTGCAGAAACCATTTCGACAATGGATTCAGTCATTCTGTGCTGGAATGCCACCATGACCCTACCCTCCAATCCGGAAGACGGACAGATATACTTCATTAAACAGATGAACAACGGAGCCGTAACCGTAAAAGTAGGTGCTACAGGACATTATATCAACGACGGACGCACCAACAAAAAAACCTCGTGGCGCTGGGACGAAGGAGTTATTGTCATGCTTATTTGGGACGCAACCAATAAGACATGGCAGGCCGGATATACGAATCGCAATTAAAACTTATAATCATGAAACAGATTGACTTCAAGAACTTCAAGCAGTACAACGACATTTCGCACGAGACGACCACCGTTGTCGACATTCGTCAAGGCTTCGCCGACCTCCTGTACAAGAACGTGAACGGTGTAGCGGCCCACGACCTCGCGTTCCGCATCTATCGCACCGAAGAACCGATAGTGCTCAACGAGGAGGAAGAAAAGATCATTCTGCAACTTGCAGAAAACGGACTGCCCATCTTCATGGATAGTCTGAAAGACAACCTCGTAACGACCGACGAAACTTCGGAATAAATTGGAGCACTTGCAGCACCATAAAAAGATACAGAAAACCCGACCTTTGCTATTATTGCACCTCGACTCTCAGTTCATCATTCTCTAATCGAACATCGACAGTCTTTGCTTCTCGATATGTTTTTTTATCCGTTTTACAATATGCTATTCTCGTAGTTATTGCCAGAATCCGTTCTTTAGTTCTAACCTTATACTCTATTGTATAAGTTATATCAAAATTTACACCCAGCGGCTCGAATAATCGCTGTTGTTTGTTAGTTTCAAGAGCTCCGGCTGCAGAGTATAATTGATATTCCCGTGTATACAGATACTCCTCATTAATAGCTACTAAATAGCAATGCAAGAAGTCGGACCGAGTAATGAACAAACTATTGATACCAGGATGTGCCGCTGCCCAATATAGACTTTCTGCATCTGAAGAATAGGGACTATCAAATTCTGCAATTTTGCACATAAGCTCGTTTTTGGCAATATCGTATAGAATCAATGTATCAATGTAATATGAACATAATATCCCGTCCGTCCATTGAGCCAGCCTATTGAATACGCCATCCGAGCTCGGAGCGCATAAAGCCTTCTCATCTATAACAGACCGAAGTATACTATTTTCTTTAAGAACTATAAAATCCAACCGATAAGAAGACAATGATGCCCCATTAGGATATTGCATAATCAACATGCACATCTCCTCGTCGAAATAAATTCCGTACACTTCGCCGACGCACTCATAACCGACAAACGGTTGTTCGGAATCCAGATACTCGAACAACCGTCGTCCCGTTGAATTCTCAAATACCCCCACCCAAGCACAATCATATAACCGGCCTTTGATGATCGTAGTATTCGGGAATCGGAACTGTCGCGGGTTCTCACCGTCCCTATCGCCATCATAGATTGCCGCAATATCAAGATTCTTATAATCTACCCCACTGAAATCAAATCGGTCTTGAAGTTCCTCCTGCTGAGGTGGTATTTCATTCGGATCATTCGAATCCGAGGCATCTGAACAGGACACGAAATTCATGCAGCCAACAATAGCCAGCAACAGAAAAAATCTTTTCATGATATGCGATTTAGAATAAGTATAGAGTTTCTTTCAGGCTTTCTTGCTTCCGTTTTAATGGAAACATTTTCTCATTTTTTTCTTAAGATTATTACCTCGAACAATCTGCTACGACAAAACTACAAAAATTCGGGAGATTCAAGGCAAACACGCCGAATTTCTTATTCTATGAAAAAAACTGAAAAAAGTTGTTTTTCTTGATAAATCCCGTTCCTGCCGAAATCTTTGCATCATAAACCTGTATTGGAACAGGGCTAAATCCTCAACGAAAGAACGCAAACAGATGTAAAAGATTCACATCGACAAAGACATCGCGGTCCGCTGGCCTATTCTGACAAATGGAACCCCGGAATCGCTCGACAATCACGATCTGATACTTTTCATTAAGTCATAGCACACTATCAGAGAGACTTTAAGCATAAATAATTTGATATGACCGAATGGATTGCAGACACTATCGCTCTTTTGGGCGGCATCGGAGGTCTTGGAGGCATCTGCTCATTCTTCCTGTTCTACCGCGAGAACAAGCGTGCCAAACAACTGGAGAACGAGCACAAAGCTAATGACGAGGTATGGGCGCTGGTCGAGAAGTACAAAAAAGAAAACGATGACCTCAAAAAGGAATTCAACGAAACCCTCGACAAAAAAGACAACAAGATAGAAAGTCTCTTCAAAGAAAAAGGCGAACTGATGAAACGCAACGACAAGCTGTCATCAACGGTTGCCGCACTTACGATTCTGAGGTGCAAGGTCGTCGGCTGCGCCAAGCGAGAACCGCCCATGGGCTCGCGGGAAAATACGCGCGGCGCTGAAGAACAGACCGAAAATACAGAAAAACAAGAATAAACAATGAAACATTTCTCCATGGCGGAACTCACGCGCTCCACAACGGCCCGAAAGCTGGGCCTTGACAACACCCCGACAGCCGAACACAAGGCCAACATCGAAACGATGGTCACCAAACTGCTGGACCCCCTGCGCGAAGCGTGGGCGATTCGGTGTGCCAACGAACAATGGGGAACCCCGGCGCTGGCCGTAACTTCGGGCTACCGCGGATTCAGGCTGAACAAGGAAGTCGGAGGCTCGGCAACCTCGGCGCATTGTGCAGGCTACGCTGCCGACCTTGTACCCCGCAACGGACGCCTGGCTGAATTCAAGGCATTCTGCCGGGAATATCTGGCCGGGAAAGCGTTCGACCAGATGATCTCCGAGGACGAAAACGCCGCAGGAGTACCCCGCTGGATTCATATCGGCTACAAGAACGCCCAGGGCGGTCAACGCCGACAACTTCTGTCGATGATAACCGGAAGAATTGCCGGCTACAAACCCATGACGAAATGAAACAAATCGCATCTTTTCCCTTGACAGCCATGATGGTCGCCGTGATGCTTTCCAGTTGCTGTCCATGCCGCCACCTGACGACCGGTACCCGCGACAGCGTCCGTGTTGAGACGGTCGTGCGGACCGAACGAATCATCGACACGGCATTCATTGAAGTGCCGGTCGAAGTTATCCGACAGACCATGCGCGACACGACCAGCCATCTGGAAACGGCATTTGCAGCATCTGACGCCCGAATACTCCCGGACGGGTCATTGTCCCACTCATTGGCGAACAAACCGCAGAAACACCTCGTAGAGATAGAAAATAAGATTATCTATCGAGACAGCATCATATATCGAGAACGAGATGCGGCAAAGATTATTAAAGTTGCACGGCCACTAACATGGTGGCAACAGACGCAGATACGCGGATTCTGGGCGCTGCTGGCGATATTGCTGATTGTCTGCCATAAACAGATTGCTGCGCTGGCAAAGCTGGCAATCGGCTTATTTTAGATGGCTCCGATACCGGATTTTACAATTAATAATCGGAATATCAAGCGCCCCCACAGATATACTTGGCCCACTATGCCCAATTGTCCGGATAGAACCGGACCAACATCAAAGATATTGCAAAGCAAACGAACAGGCAATATCCTAACCCATATGTAAGACACAATAGCTGACCGAACTGCCTGAAGCCCCCCGCACCTCAAAAAATGCAGGGGCTCAAACTATTGCAACATTTGTATGCAATTCGTGTGCAAATAAAAAAATCAGCAAATCGGACATCAATCCACAACTTGCTGATTTTCAATTGTCGGGGAGACTGGATTCGAACCAGCGACCCCCTGCTCCCAAAGCAGGTGCGCTAACCGGACTGCGCTACACCCCGTTCGCTCATACGAAAACAGACCGCCGAAAGGCAGTCTGTCCTTTTTGTCGGGGAGACTGGATTCGAACCAGCGACCTCCAACTCCCGAAGCTGGCGCGCTAACCGGACTGCGCTACACCCCGAACAAAACTCCTATCCTTGTAAGAGCGCACAAAGATACGCCGAAAAATCGAAACAACCAAATTATTCGCAAAAAAACGACATCGCCCCTCGAAAACATGCCGACCGAAAGATACTCGACCGCCAAAAAGCTCATGCTAAAACGTTTTAACAGCTCCACTGCATCACTGCCGCGCAGGTTTACCAACGCCGCCTGATTTTGTGAAGCCAAGCCTCAAGCGCACAACCCAGCAAGAAAAGGGTCAGAAAAATAGCTCCCCAAAACATCATAATCACAGCCGTTTGTAGTGACAATACAGCAGATCGCCGTTGTCGTCGTGCAAGTGCATCCCGCCGCCGAGGCAATAGCGGAACATTTTGCAGTCGGCGCATTCGCCGCGCTTCGCCCAGTCGCGTTTGCGGAACGGCTCGAAGCGGTTCTGCCACACGTCCCAGAATTTGTCGCGGTAAATATTGCCTTGGTGGAAGTTGGCCCGGATGGAGGTGCAGCCCGAAATCGACCCGTCGACCCGGATGGAGGCCACCGAAATCCCGGCGGCACATTGGTAGAAGTGGTCGCGGACCTCGGTTTCGTAGCCGCCCAAAAATCCCTCGCAGGCATAGCTGACCTCGATGCGGCCCTCTTTCCGTGTCTGACGGATGAATTCCAGCATCCGGCGGAACTGGGCGTCGGACAGCCGCAGCGTCGGGTCGTCCTTGGCGCGCCCCATCGGGAAAATCGAGAACAGCCGCCACGACCGCACGCCCTCGGCAATCAGCATGTCGCGGAAAGCCTCCAGCTGCGGAACCATGGCTCCCGTCACGCAGGTCACCACGTCGAACGCCAGGCCCGGTTCGCGGACCAAAAGCCGCACCGCATCGAGCGCTTTGGAGTAGCTCAGCGGATTGCTGCGGATGTAGTTGTGTTCGCGCTCGAAGCCGTCCAGACTGACCGAAATGCTCCGCAGTCCCGCGTCGACCAGCCCGCGCAGGCGCTGTTCGGTCAGCGCCATGCCGTTGGTGACCATCCCCCACGGATAGCCCCGGCGTGCGACTTCGCGGCCCGCGAATTCCAGGTCGTCGCGCACCAGCACCTCGCCCCCGGAAAAGATAATCAGCACCGACGAGGGGTCGGCATGCGGCGTCACCTCTTCGTCGAGCACCCGCAGGAAATCGGCCACGGGCATGTCTTTCACCCCGGGGTCCACACGGCAGTCGCTGCCGCAATGGCGGCACGAAAGATTGCACCGCAGCGTGCATTCCCAAAAGAGCGTATCGAGCCGATGCTCGGCGACCGTCGAGCGGTAAAGGTCGGAAAATATATTGAGGGCCAGCCGCTTGCGGAGCCCCAACCGTCGTCCGGCCATGACTATTCGGCCTGCTTCTCCTCCTGCGGAGCCTGCGGTGCGGGGATCCCTGTCGGCGCTGTCACCGAATCGGGAAGCGTCTCCATCACCGTCCCGCGGGGCGGCCGCACGCCGTACATCACGACAATCCGATAATGCGTCGTGTCCGAACGCATCTCCACACCGATGGCTTCCTGCGGCCCGGAACTGCGGCCCGCGGAGTGTTTCGCCGAAGAGCAGGCGGCCGAAAAGCCGAGCAGCGCCGCCAATGCAAGTTTGAATTTTCTACCCATATCGCCCGAATTAGTATGCGATTCTCTTGCCGAAGATACGAATAAGTGAGGGCAAAAGCAAACTTGTTTGCATTTTGCCGAGCGGGAGTATCTCAGCAATGGCTAAGATACGAAAAATCCCGCAAAGACGAAAAAATAAGCGGATAAGTTTTGAAAAACGACCTTTTTTGCGTTACTTTGCGGAACACAATTCACACTTTAATCGCTTTTTTATGAAAGGTCAGGTAAAATGGTTCGATAGCAAGAAAGGCTACGGATTCATTACTGGAGAGAACGGCAAGGAGATTTTCGTTCACTTCTCGGGCATCTTAACGGATGGTTTCAAGTCGCTCAACGAAGGTCAGCACGTCGAATTCGAGGTCGGCAACGGCGCCAAGGGCGAGCAGGCCATCGACGTGAAGGTGGTTGAGTAAACGATAAATTACCCAATTCCCGTCGGAGCGGTTTTCAGCAGTGGAAACCGCTCTTCTTTTTTCCCGCGCGGCATCCCCGCGAATCGCGCCCGGTTTTCTTGTCGGTTTGAAAAAAAAGGCGTAATTTTGGCTTCCGAAAAAACAACTCACTCCAATACTCCTATGAAAGAAGCTATTGCTATTCTGACCGGGGGCGGTCCGGCCCCCGGCATGAACACGGTGGTGGGCAGCGTCGCCAAGACGTTCCTGCACCACGGTTATCGCGTAATCGGCCTGCACGAGGGTTACACGGGTCTCTTCATCCCCGAACCCCGGACCGTCGACATCGACTACCGCATGGCCGACAGCATTTTCAACCAGGGCGGTTCGTTCCTCCAGATGAGCCGTTTCAAGCCCAAGGATTCGGACTTCGAGAACAATTTCAACCTCAAGTTCTTCACCGACAACAACATCAAGCTGCTCGTCACGGTCGGCGGCGACGACACCGCTTCGACGGCCAACCGCATCGCCAAGTTCCTTGAGAGCAAGAAATACCCCATCGCCAACATCCACGTGCCGAAGACCATCGACAACGACCTGCCGCTTCCGAAGGGCACGCCGACGTTCGGCTACGAATCGGCCAAGGACAAAGGCGCCGTCATCGCCCGCGCGGTCTACGTAGACGCCCGCACCAGCGGCAACTGGTTCGTGCTGGCCGCCATGGGCCGCAGTGCCGGCCACCTCGCATTCGGCATCGGCGAGGCCTGCCACTACCCGATGATCGTCATCCCCGAGATGTTCAACAAGACCGAAATCACGGTCGAGAAGATCGTCAACATGGTCATCTCGTCGATCATCAAGCGTAAAATCATGGGCATGGACTACGGCGCCGCCGTCATCTCGGAGGGTGTGTTCCACGCATTGAGCGACGAGGAAATCCGCAAGAGCGGCATCCACTTCACCTACGACGACCACGGGCATCCCGAGCTGGGCAAGGTGTCCAAGGCGCATATCTTCAACGAGATGATCGAGAAGCGCGTCAAGGAGCTCGGGCTCAAGGTCAAGAGCCGTCCCGTGGAGCTGGGCTACGAAATCCGCTGCCAGACCCCCATCGCCTACGACCTCACCTATTGTTCGGAGCTGGGCATCGGCGTGCACAAGCTCTTCACCGAGGGCAAGACGGGCTGCATGGTCTACGTCGATTCGGAGGGCAATGTTTCGCCCCTCTACCTCAAGGATTTGCAGGACCCCGCTTCGGGCAAGATTCCGCCCCGCCTGGTCGACATCCATTCGGACAAGTTCACGTCGGTGGTCGAGAATATCCTGAACGCCATCACTCCGGCCGATTACGAGGAGGCCAGAAAATACGTGCCCAATCCCGAGGAGTTCGATTTCCACAAGATTCTCAACTGGAAATAGCCCCTCCGGACGTTTCTGCCATCCCGGTTCCCCGCAAGGAGGACCGGGATTTTTGCGTGCTGCGGCAGGGTTCGTGCTCCGTATTTTGAATTCCCGGCTATTCGGTTTATCTTTACGCTATGAAAACCTCGTTCCGACTCCTATATATAATAGCGCTCCTGCTGACCGTCGTGTCGTGCGGCCGCCGTGCGCCGCAGTCTGCGGCCAGGCCCGAGCGCCGCTACGTCTTTCTGCCGCCCATCCCGCCGGCAGCCCTGCCCCAGGAGCAGAAGCGCGATTACCTGCGCGGGCACTATTGGGACAAGTTCGATTTCACGGACACCATGTTCGTCCACAAGGCCGACACGGCGCAGATGCTCAACCATTTCGCCCAGTTCGTGGCTGTCATTTCGGACCGGCCCGCCGACCCCGCCCCCATGGCCGATTTGATGCGCCGGGCCGGCGTTTCGCGGCCCATGACCGATTATTTCGTCTGGTTGGCCGAGCGGGTTCTGGCCGACCCCAATTCGTCGATGCGCAACGACGAATTCTACATTCCCGTGCTCGAAGCGCAGCTCGCCGCGCCGTTCTACGACCAGTACGAACGCATCGGGCCCCAATACGCGCTGGACATGGCGCGGCAGAACCGCATCGGACAGCGGGCCAACGACTTCCGCTACACGCTCGAATCGGGCGTCTCCCGGCGGCTCTACGACCTCAGGGCCGAATACGTGCTGCTCTTCATCAACAACCCCGGATGCCCGATGTGCCGCGAAATCCACGAAGCCATCGAAATCTCGCCGGTACTCCGGCGGCTGATCGCCGACGGGCGGTTGAAAGTGCTGGCATTCTATCCCGATGAGGACCTCGGCGAATGGCTCGCCTACCGCGGGCATGTCCCGGCATCGTGGATCAACTCCTACGACAAAGGCTGCGTCGTGCGCGAGACTTCCGCCTACAACCTTTCGGCCATCCCGGCGCTCTACCTGCTCGACCGCGACAAGCGCGTGCTGGTCAAGGACGCCACCGACGTGGGGCTCGTCGAGGAAGCGGTTCTCGCCCGCGAACAGCTATAGACGCAGCCTATGCCTCCATAAAAAAAGAATATCGGATTTTTATCCGATATTGCGTCCGTTTTGTTACTTTTGCAGAGGAAACAGAAACTACAAACACTCAAACAATCAAGATTATGGCAAAGAAATGGCGTTGTACCGTCTGCGGGTACATTCACGAAGGTCCCGAGGCTCCCGAGCAGTGCCCGATGTGCAAGGTCGGCAAGGATAAGTTCGTCGAGGTCGAGGAGCAGGAAGGCAATCTCGATTTCGTCACCGTCCACCAGATCGGCGACGGCAAAGGTGCCAGCCCCGAATTGTGGGAAGGCTTGCAGAACCACTTCATGGGCGAGTGCACCGAGGTGGGCATGTACCTGGCCATGAGCCGCCAGGCCGACCGCGAGGGCTACCCCGAAATCGCCGAGGCCTACAAGCGCTATGCGTGGGAGGAGGCCGAGCACGCCTCGAAGTTCGCCGAGCTCATCGGCGAGGTGGTCTGGGACACCAAGACCAACCTCTTCAAGCGCATGAACGCCGAGTGCGGCGCCTGCGAGGACAAGATGCGCCTGGCGCGTCTGGCCAAGGAGCAGAACCTCGACGCCGTACACGACACCGTGCACGAGATGGCCAAAGACGAAGCCCGCCACGGCAAGGGTTTCGAGGGGCTCTACAACCGCTATTTCAAGAAATAGGCGGCGACCTGTCCCAACGAAAAGCGGCTTTCCATCGGGGAAAGCCGCTTTTCCGTTATTCGGAGGGCCACAGTTCGTGTTTCAGCCGGACGAAGAATTCCAGCTTGGCCGCCACCCAGTCGTAGCCCTGCTTGAGCAGCCGGGCCACGTCGTAAACCGTTTCGATGCGGGCCCGGATTTGCCGTACCGGATCCTTGATGGCAAAGAAATAGATGCCTGCGGCGGCCAGCACAAAAACACCTCCCACCAGCAGCGCCGCCCATGTGAACGACCCCAGCCACTCCGACACCGCGATGAGCAGCGCCACGATCAGCAGCACGACTGCAATCATGGCCGTCACGCAGAAAAGAAGCAGCGCGAGGAAGAAATTTCCGCTCCCGGCGGACTTGTTACCCGTAGACATGCGGTTCTCCGAACGGACAGGGGTTTACTGCTGGTGCTCGCACTTGCAGCGGGCGTCCTCGATTTGGTCGTGCACTTTCTGGACCTTGTCCTTCATGCGGTCGATTTCATCGGTCAGGAAGTCCTTGATTTGCTTGCGCGTTTCCATCCCCGACTGGGGCGTGAAAAGCATGGTGAGCGCCGAGCCGACGATCAGCCCGCCCAGCAGCGACGTAATGATGATACCAGTGTTCTTCATGGTTGTTGAAATTAAAAGATTCATGTCCCCGTTCAGCAAAGTCCGGGCCAAAAATACTATCTTTACCGCCGATGAATCCCAACCCCGCAACCGCCGTCGCTTTCACGGGCCACCGCACCTACTGCGGCGAGGCGGCGGCTGCCCTGCAACGCGCCGTCGAGACCCTCTACGCCGAGGGCTGCCGCACGTTTCTGAGCGGCATGGCCGCAGGGTTCGACATGGCCGCCGCCGAAACGGTGCTCGCCTGCCGCGACAGGCTGTCGGGACTGCGGCTGGTCGCCGTGGTGCCGTTCGAGGGGCATATAAATCGTTTTAGCAACTCCGACAGCGAGCGTTTCGGGCGAATCGTCGCCGCGGCGGACGAGACGACGGTGCTGTCGACCCGATACCACCGGGGCGTCTACATGCAGCGCAACGATTACTTGGTGAGCCATGCCGCGCGGCTCGTCGCGTGGTTCGACGGTTCGCCCGGCGGCACGTTCTACACCCTCCGCCGGGCCTTGCAGGCCGGGCGCCGCATCGACAACCTGTGTCCCGCAGGCCCCGGCTTCCCGCCGCCCATGCCTACCCTCTTCTGAATACGAAACCCGCGGAACCTCTTAGAGGTTCCGCGGGCTTACAATGATCGAGACTAAATCCGAGCGCAACTAAATATCCATAGATTCTTCGCTGCGCTCAGAATGACATTGCAGGAGCTTGTTAAAACGTTTTAACAACTACTCTAAGACCCATTCGACGTGGTCGGAGACGAACGCATCGGCTTCGGCCGCCGCATCGTCCGAACGGGTGTAATAGTAAATCGAAACGAGCGAACCGTCATGCGCCGCATCGTACAGCACGGTGTTCCACTCCGGATAATCGGTACGACGCCCGACATGGCGGAGCATCCGGATGCCGCCGAGCACGACGATTTCGCCGCTGCCCGTCAGACCGCCGTCGAGGAAAGCTGCGGCCTGCTCGCCCAGCGCTTCGGTCATTTCATCCACCTGCGCGATTCCGGCATCCGTCAGATTACCCGCATGGCCCTCGACCATGAACATGCGGTCGTCGTTGTAGGCCAGAACCTTCCGATAGGCGTAGGTCGAATCGGTCTCCTCGCGGCCCGTGGTTTCGAGCTCGGAAAATCCGGCCGGAACGCTCACCCGCAGTCCCAGTTCGGGCCATTCGCACTGCTGTTCGGTCGCGAGATACTCCACGTCGTCGGCATGCACCATCCGCCACGAAGCGTAACCCAGCCCGGCGATGACCGCGCCCGCACAAACGCCGAGCACAACGGCCTGCCGGGCAGTGGCATACGCGCCGCGGCCGCGCAGCTCCCGCACGTAGGCGACAAGACCGCTGACAGCCTGAACGGCACCCCAAACGATGGCACCCGTCGCAATGACGTAACGGCCGCCCGCCTCGGTGAAATAATAAGATACGAAGCTGAAAATCAGACCGCCCACGCACCACAGCAACCCCAACAGCATGTTGCGGCGAGCCGTGCGCAGCGTATCGTCTTCGGCAGTCTCCGCGTCGGGAGCCTGCGGTTCTTCGATGGGCTCGAAAAGCCCGTTTTCCTGCTCTTTCATCTGAAATCCGAAATTAAAACGATTTAACGATATGTTTTCCGACGACAAAGGTACGAAATCCGCGGCCGAAACAAACACGCCCGAAGCCAAAAAGAGCAGACCCTGCAAGGTCTGCCCTTTTTGCGGAAGATTCCGGCGGGCGCTAATCCCGCTGCGGAACGGCTAACACTCCTGCTCGACGGCCTTGAACAAATCTACGTCGTCGAACGAAGAATTCATGACGTAGGTATAGGCTTCCGAAATCTTGCCCTCGGCCAACTTGACGAAGATGCGCGCGGAATTGATGTAGTCCTCGCACTCCCCGGCCTGGCGGGCGAGCAGATAGGTGATGATGATATGCCCGGCGGTCTCGACGAGCCGGCGTGCATGGAAGTCCTTGAACCCGGGCTTCTCCTTGTCGCCGGACTCGACGCGCTCGACCATCTCGGCGAACTTGGCCGTCAGCTCCTTGAGCTTGGCGACGACGGGCTGCATGCACTCGCAGTAGGTGTCGGCAGCGTAACGCTCGATCTGCTCCATGAACGTGCCCTTAGTGACGGCGTTAATGGCCGCCACGACCTGCAACTGCGAGGTACCCTCGTAGATGTTCATGATGCGGGCGTCGCGGTAGATGCGCTCGCAGGGGTAATCCTTCATGAAGCCCGAACCGCCGTGAATCTGGATGGCGTCGTAGGCCAACTGGTTGGCGTACTCCGACGAAAAGAGCTTGACGAGCGGCGTGAAACCGTCGGCCAGGCGGGTATAGAACTTCATCTCCTGGCGCTCCTCGGCTTCGAGCGAACGCTCGTGCGAAATGTGGGTATACTGCTTGTAAATCTCGACGAAACGGGTGGTCTCGTAGAGCAGCGCGCGGGCGCCCTGCAGCTTGGCCTTCATGTTGGAGAGCATCTCCGAAATGGCGGCGAACCGGATGATGGGCTTGCCGAACTGGGCGCGCTCGTGGGCATACTTCAGCGCCTCGCGGTAAGCGGCCTCGCACGTACCGACCGACTGGGCGCCGATACCCAGGCGGGCGGCGTTCATGAGCGACATGACGTACTTGATAAGGCCCATCTTACGGTCGCCGACCAACTGAGCGGGAGCGTTGGTGAAGACCAGCTCGCACGTGGGCGAACCCTTGATACCGAGCTTGTTCTCGATACGGCGCACCTTGACGCCGCCGTCGCGCTTGTCGTAGACGAGCATCGAGAGACCGCGCGCATCGGCGGTGCCCTCCTCGGTGCGTGCCAGCACGAGCGAGACGTCGCCGTCGCCGTTGGTGATAAAACGTTTTACACCGTTCAGGAGCCATGTCTGCTTCTCCTCGGACCAGGTGGCCTTGAGCATGACGGCCCCGAGGTCGGAGCCGGCGTCGGGCTCGGTGAGGTCCATGGCGCAGGTGGCCCCGGCCGAAACCCACGGCAGGAACTTCTGCTTGATCTCCTCGGACGCGAACTCGTTGAGCGTCTCGGCGCAGTCCTGCAAACCCCAGATATTCTCGAACCCGGCATCGGCGCGGGCGACCATCTCGTTGGCCATGACGAAGCAGACGAGCGGGAAGTTCAAACCGTCGTACTTGCGCGGCAGAGTGAGGCCGCTCAGACCGGCGTCGACGATGGCCTTCATATTCTGAACGGTGCCGGAAGCGTACTCGACGTGGTCGTTGACGACGCGCGGACCCTCGTGGTCGACCCCCTCGGCGTTGGGCGCGATGACCTCGCCGCACACCTCGCCGGCGATTTCGAGCACGCGGCGGTAGGAATCCATGGCGTCGTCGAAATTCTGCGGAGCATAGTCGTAGAGGTCCTTCTCGGCGAAACCGCGCTCCTTGAGCTCCACGATCTTGCGCATCGCGGGATGCTGGAGGTGGAACTGCAAATCCTTGTTATCTGAAAAGAAATTGGCCATTACTTTGAATTTTGCTTGTAATACTTGATCATTTTGGGAATGATGTCGTTGACATCGCCCGTGATGGCATAGTCGGCGAGCTTGCAGATGGGCGCCTCGGGGTCGGAGTTGATGGAAATGACCATCGACGACTGGTCCATGCCGGCCGTGTGCTGAATCTGACCCGAGATGCCGCAGGCGATGTAGAGCTTGGGACGCACCGTGACGCCTGTCTGGCCGACCTGGCGCGCATGGTCGGTGAACCCGGCGTCGACGGCGGCGCGGCTGGCGCCGACCTCACCGCCCAGGACGTCGGCGAGCTCGTGGACGAGCTTGAAATTCTCCTTGGAACCCATGCCGTAACCTCCGGCGACGATGATGCCTGCCCCCTTGATGTCGATTTTGCGCTCCTCGATCTGGCGCTCGACGATACGCACGGCGAGGTCGGTATCCTTGACGAACTTCTTCCAGTCGATGGCGCGGACCTCGCCCCTGCCGGGCTGCGCAGCGTACTCCTTGCGCATGACGCCCTCGCGGACGGTAGCCATCTGCGGCCGGCAGTCGGGGTTGACGATGGTGGCGATGATGTTGCCGCCGAAAGCGGGACGAATCTGGTACAGCAGGTCGGTGTACTCCTTGCCGGTCTTGGGGTCCTTGTGGTCGCCGATGACTAACTGGGTGCAGTCGGCGGTCAGGCCGCTGTGCAAGGCGGACGACACGCGGGGCGCGAAGTCGCGGCCGATGCAGGTGGCGCCGAAAAGGACGATCTGAGGCTTCTCCTGCTCGATGAGCCCGCACAGAACGGCCGTATGGGGCAGCGTGCGGAACGGAGCGAAAGTCTTGTCGTCGGCGACCCACACGGTGTCGGCGCCGTACTTGGCGAGCTCCTTTTCGATGCCTGCGAGCTTCTCGCCGAGCACCACGGCGTCGAGCCCGACGCCCAAGGTCGAGGCCAACTCGCGGCCCTTGGTCAGCAATTCGAGACTTACGTCGGCGACCTTGCCCTCCTCGATCTCGATATAGACGAATATGTTGTTCATAATGCTAAAACGATTTAACCGAGCGTATGGCTCGCGATGAGTTCGACCATCAGTGAATTGATATCCTCGTCGGCGGCCGTGAGCCGCTTGGCCTCCTTGGCCTGGAAGACGACGTTCTCGATCTTCTTGACCTTGGTGGGCGACCCGCTGAGACCCAACTGCTGGGGATCGGGGTCGACGTCGGCAGCGGCGAACTCGACAATCTGAAGATAAGGCTTCGCAACGGCGCGCCGTGCGGCCTCGGAATCGGGCGCGGCGGCGATTTCGGACCCTGCGAGGGCGCACTTGAACTTCATGACGCGCTTGGCGTTGCGCGGCCGGCACTCGGGAGCCGACGCGTTGACGGTGACGACGGCGGGCACGGGGCACTCGACGACCTCGGTACCGCTGCTGAGCCGCCGCTTGATGACGAGCGAAGCGTCCTTGATTTCGACAATCTCCTCAGCGTAAGTGACCTGCGGCAAAGCGAGCTTCTCGGCGACCTGCGGCCCGACCTGCGCCGTATCGCCGTCGATGGCCTGGCGCCCGGCGATGATGATGTCGGGCCCGATTTTACGCAAAGCGCACGAAAGGGCGTAAGAAGTAGCCAAGGTATCGGACCCGGCGAACTCGCGGCCGGAGAGGAGGTAACCCCCGTCGGCCCCGCGGAACATGGCGTCGCGGATGATGTCGGCGGCGCGCTGGGGCCCCATGGTGAGGACGTGGACCGTCGCGCCCTCGACACGGTCCTTCAACGAAAGGGCCATTTCGAGCGCATTGAGGTCCTCGGGGTTGAAGATGGCGGGCAGAGCCGCGCGGTTGACCGTGCCCTCGGGCGTCATGGCGTCCTTACCCACGTTGCGGGTATCGGGCACCTGCTTGGCCAGAACAACGATTTTCAACTGGTTTTTCATAAATATGGATTAAATAATGTTAGATTCTTCGCTTCGCTCAGAATGACAATGAAAGGGGCTCAGAATGACAGTAAACAAACTCGGAATAACTGCGGGAAGCCGAATGACAAAACGGCGGATTCACCTTTCACTTTTCACTTTATTCTCTTACGATGGTTTCGCCGCGGTCGGGACCGACGGAGATGATCCGGACGGGAACGCCCGTTTCGCGCTCGATGAACTCGACGTAACGCCGGAACGCGGCAGGGAACTCGCCGTAGGATTTGCACCCGCGCAAGTCGCACTTCCAACCCTCGAAGTCGGTATAGACGGGCTTGAGAGAATCGGTGATGCCGTAGGGAAACTCGCCGGAAACCTGTCCGTCGATGTCGTAGGCCGTAGCGACGCGGATGGTGTCGAAGTCGTTCATGACGTCGGACTTCATCATGATGAGCTGCGTGACGCCGTTGATCATGATGGAATACTTGAGCGCGACGAGGTCGAGCCACCCGCAACGGCGCTTGCGCCCTGTGACGGCGCCGAACTCGTGGCCGATGGAACACAACCTATCGCCGGTCTCATCGAAAAGCTCGGTAGGGAACGGACCGCTGCCGACGCGCGTACAATAGGCCTTGAAGATACCGAAGACCTCGCCGATGCGGTTGGGCGCGATGCCGAGCCCGGTGCAGACCCCGGCACTGACGGTATTGGACGAAGTGACGAACGGATAAGAACCGAAGTCGATGTCGAGCAAGGTGCCCTGCGCCCCCTCGGCCAACACGCTCTTACCCTCGGCGAGGGCGCCGTTGATGAAATACTCGCTGTCGATGAACCGGAAGCGCCTGAGGAACTCGACGGCCTCGAACCACTGGCTTTCGAGCCCGGCGAGGTCGTACGAATAATCGAGACTGCGGAGAATACGCTCGTGACGAGCCTTGGCGCGGCTGTAAATCTCCCGGAAATCGGGACTGAGCAAATCGCCGACGCGCATGCCGCTGCGGCTGACCTTGTCGGTATAGGTCGGGCCGATGCCCTTGCCCGTGGTGCCGATTTTGGCGCTGCCCTTGGCGGCCTCGTAAACGGCGTCGAGCAAACGGTGGGTAGGCAGAATCAGATGGGCCTTCTTGGAGATGCAGAGCTGGCGCGTGAGGTCGTGACCGCTCTTGGCCAACTCCTCGGCCTCGGCGCGGAACAGAATGGCGTCGATGACCACGCCGTTACCGATGACATTGGTCTTGCCACCCTGGAAGATACCCGAAGGAATGGACCGCAGGATGTACTTCTCGCCGTTGAACTCCAGCGTATGCCCGGCGTTGGGGCCGCCCTGGAACCGGGCGACGACGTCGTAACGCGGAGTGAGCACGTCCACGACCTTGCCCTTGCCCTCGTCGCCCCATTGCAGCCCGAGGATCACATCGACTTTTTTCATGCTATAGCTTATTCGTAATTTGGACTTTTTGCATTCAAAGGTAAGAAAAATTCGGCGGAAAAGGAAAAAAATCGGCCGATTATATACACTGCCCGGCGGAGAAAAAACGGCCGCCCGAAGCAACGGGCGGCCGGAGACGAATCATACGGAACGGAGAATCAAGGGTGGGTAGCCTGCCACCACTCGGTGTCGAGCTTGGCAGAGACGGTCAGCGACGAGACGCTGGGGTCGGAAGTGGTGATGCCCGAAAAGGTGCGGATGGGGTTGACGCCGTTGGTCATGGAATAGAACGCGGGCGTATGACGGCGGAACGCGGCGGGAACGGCCCGCTCCAACTGCGTCTCGAACTCGCCGAGAAGCGCCGGGTCGGAACAAAGCTGCCGCACGTAATCGCCCATGTCGAAGAACCGCACGGGCGAATAGCCGTCGAGCCGCTGCAAGGCGGAGAGGTTGGCGCTGTCGAACGCGAACCGCGCGTTGATACGGGCCATGACGCTGGCAAGGGCATCGAGCTCGGAACAGACAATGGTGCTGACCGTACCGTAGGGATACGGATAAGCCATATAGAAATCGTAGAACGCCTGAGCGATACCCTCGAAATCGGTCTGCCCGACGAGGTGAGGCCCGACATGGGCATAAGGAAACCCGGCGGCCATGACCTCGGAAGTGGAAGCCACGAGGTGGTCGGCAACGTCCCTCAACGCGTAGGCGACCTCGACGGAAGCCATGTAACAATCGTCGAAGAGGATGAAATCCAGCTTCATGCCAGCGCTGCGGATACCCTCGGCCAAAGTAGCGATGTCGGCGCGGGAATCGGGCGTAGTACCGCCGAACCACCGGGTGAGGGGACGGTCGGGGGCGGCATACTCCCAATATTCCTTCTCGGGAACGCCCGAACGGTCGGTAGCCCTGGGAGAGGCACTCCGGGCGGGCAACCAAGCCATGCCGTGGCTGCCGATGGTCATGGCGAAACGGTCGGCGGGCGCGAAACGGCGCACGTTGTCAAGCACCGAAGCGATACCCTGGGCGGTGGTGACGTCGGGCGCGGGGGCATAACTTTTCTTCCACACCCGAATGCAGCGCCCCTTATCGGCGCGCAACTCGAACAAGGAAGCAGTCGTATGGGAATCCATGTAAAAGACCAACAACCGCTCGTCGTGCAAAGCCCCCTGCGCGACGACGCGCTCCATGTCCTCGATATTCTTCTTGGTATAGGTCGCAAGGTCCTGCGCCCACGGGAAATACATGAGCACGGTCCGCCCGACAGGACCCTGCGGAGTTTCGATCTTGTTGCGGGAACAAGCCGAGCAAACAGCAAGGGTCAGCAGCAGGAAAAACAGGCGACGAATCATTTGTATTCGCGGGGTTTGAGGTTATTGAACTGCCAGGTACGGTCGCGCTTATAAGTATAGCCCTCGGGCTTGTTCCAATAAACACGGCCGAAGTCGAAGTAGAAACCGCGGCGCTTGCGCCCCTCGACGACGTAAGGCTTGAGCAGGGGCACGAACTCGACGCTGCGGCTGACGATGCGGGCCTTGCCGTAAGGCAGCTCCTCGACGTCGAGCAAATCGAGCGCGTGGTCGAACATGAGCACGTGGCGCGGCGACTGCTGGCTGAGCCCGTCGCCGGAAGCGAGGACAGCACGCAAAACGCCGTTCATGCGGGCGGCATAAGCGGCGGCCTGCTCCTTGTCGCCGAGCATGTCGTAGGCGAAAGCCATGAGGTTGAGCACCTTGGGACTGAACGGATCGCGCGCGAGCACATCGTTGCCAGTGGCGATGATGGCTTCGAGGGTCTCCTTCTGGGGATTCTCGGTATCGACGGACGACGCGAGCAACAACAGTTTGTCCAACTCGGGAACGGGAATCAAGGGCTTGTAACTCTCCTGGTAGGCGTAACCGTAATAAAGATAGTGGTAGTCGAGGTCGGTGAGGGTCGGATCGCCTGCGCGGTAACGCATCATGAGCGTCGTATAATAATAAGGAGACGACGAATCGAGCGTCCGGGCGAGGATGTCGTCCTCGACAGGCACCTGGGCCCCGGCCCATGCGGGGAGAAGCAACAACAAGCACAGAAACCGTTTCATGACAAATGCGTTTAAGAACAATAACGCAAATCTATCGCAAATCGTATTCCGCAATCAACCGCCGGAACCGCTCGCGCAAGTCGGCGGAACCCTCGACCAACGGCAGCCGCAAGGCGGGACCGATTTTGCCCATGACCGAAAGGGCGCACTTGACGCCTGTGGGATTGCCCTCGGCGAAAAGAGCCTTGACAGCCTCGTCCAAAGCGGCGAACTCGGCCTCGGCCTGCGCGAAGTCGCCAGCCTTGGCGAGGTTGACGCACTGCATGAAACGGGCGGGAAAGGCGTTGGCCGCGACGGAAATGATGCCGTCGCCGCCCCGCTGCATGACGGGCAGGACCATCCCGTCGTCGCCGGAAAGGACCAGGAACCCGTCGGGCCGACGGTCGATAATCTGCTGTATCTGGTCGATATTGCCGGAAGCCTCCTTGATACCGATGACCTTGTCGAAATCGCGCGCGCAGCGCAGTGTAGTCTCGGCGGTCATGTTGACCCCGGCGCGGCCGGGGATGTTGTAGAGGATGACGGGCAGGGGCGAATGCTCGGCGACGGTACGGAAATGCTGGTAGAGCCCCTCCTGCGAAGGCTTGTTATAATAAGGCGTGACGCTGAGGATGGCATCGGCGCCCCGCAGGTCGAACTCGCGCAACTGGTCGAGGACCTCGGAAGTGGAATTGCCGCCGCACCCGATGACCAACGGCACGCGCCCGGCGATGTGGTTGGTGATGAACATGGCGATGACGGCCCGCTCGGGCATGTAGAGGGTCGGCGTTTCGGCCGTGGTGCCCAAAGCGACGATGTAATCGACACCCCCCTCGATGACATAGTCGATCATGCGGGCCAACGCCTCGTAATCGACCCGGCCCTCGGCCGTGAAAGGGGTAATCATGGCGACCCCGACGCCGGCAAGTTTGTGCTGCAACATATCTTTTCCCTAATTAAAAATCACGGTTCGGGCCCTGCCGAGAAAAACGACGCGAGCCCTCCGCCGTCAGAACAACGTTCCCTGCTCCGCCTTTTCCGCCGCATCCTGCGAAGACGCGTCACCGCCGAGCATGGCGATGAACTCCTGCTCGGAGATGATGCGGACGCCCAACTTCCCGGCCTTCTTCAACTTGGCAGGCCCCATGTTCTCCCCGGCGACGATGAAATCGACGCTGGCGGAGACGGCCGCGAGGTTGCGCCCGCCGTGCAACTCGATCAACTCCTTGAGCTCGTCGCGGGAATGATCGGCGAACTTGCCGGAGATGACGAAACTTTTCCCGGCCAACGCCTCGGAAGCCAATGCCCGCTCCTCGGCCTCGAACTGCAACCCGGCGTCGCGCAGACGACCGATAATCCGCAGGTTCTCGGAATCGGCGAAGTAATCGAGAATGGCGTCGGCAATCTTGCCCCCGACCTCGTCGGCCTCGACCAACTCCTCGCGCGAAGCGTGCATGACGGCGTCCAACGACCGGAAATGGTCGGCCAGGTACTTGGCCGTAGTCTCGCCGACGAAACGGATGCCCAACCCGAAGAGCACGCGCTGGAAAGGCACTCCGAGCGACGCGCGGACCGACCGGACGATATTCTCGGCGGACTTCTCGCCCAGACGCGGGAGGGGCGCGAGCTGCTCGGCCCTCAAATCGTAGAGGTCGGAAATATCATGGACCAACCCGTTCTCGTAGAGCAGCTCGACCGTCTCCTCGCCCAACCCGTCGATGTCCAGCGCCTTGCGCCGGATGAAATGGATGATGCGCCCGATAATCTGCGGGCGGCAGCCGCTCTGGTTGGGACAATAATGCTTGGCCTCGCCCTCGTAACGCACCAACGGAGTGCCGCACTCGGGGCAGGTGTCGATATACTTAAAGGGCCTGCTGTCGGCAGAACGCCCGGCGAGCTCGACCCCGGTAATCTTGGGGATGATTTCACCGCCCTTTTCGACGTAGACCATGTCGCCGGGACGGATGTCGAGAAGGGCCATCTGCTCGGCATTGTGGAGCGTGGCGCGCCGCACGGTAGTACCGGCCAGCTGCACGGGCTCAAGGTTGGCGACGGGCGTGACGGCCCCGGTACGCCCGACCTGGAAATCGACGCTGACGAGCCGGGTGAGCGCCTGCTCGGCCTTGAACTTATAAGCCACGGCCCACTTGGGCGCCTTGGCGGTGAAACCGATTTTGCGCCGCTCGGCGAAGCTGTTGACCTTGATGACGACGCCGTCGGTCGGGAACGGCAACTTGCGCCGCGCCTCGTCCCAATGGGCGATGAAAGCGTCGACCTCGGCGGCGGAACGGCAGATACGGCCGTACTCGGAGACCTTGAAACCCCACTCGCGGGCCTTCTGCAAACTTTGCCAATGGGTCTCGAACGGAAGACCGTCGCCCGAAAGCTGGTAGAGCGTACAATCCAACCCGCGGCGTGCGACCACGGCCGACTGCTGCTGCTTGAGCGTCCCGGCGGCGGCGTTGCGCGGATTGGCGAACAAAGGCTCCCCGGCGGCCTCGCGCTCGGCGTTGATCTTGTCGAACGAAGCGTAAGGCATCAACACCTCGCCGCGAATCTCGAAGAACGCAGGCCAATCACTGCCCCGCAATCTTAGGGGCACGGACCGCACGGTACGGATATTGGCGGTGACGTCGTCGCCCTGGACGCCGTCGCCGCGCGTGACGGCGCGCAGCAAACGCCCGTTCTCGTAAGTGAGCGAAATGGCCGTGCCGTCGAACTTGAGCTCGCAAACGTACTCCGCAGGCCCGCACTCGCGCTCGATACGCTCCAAAAACTCGTGGAGCTCGTCGAGCGAATAGGTATTGCTCAACGACAGCATGGGATAACGGTGCTTGACGGTGGCGAACTCGGCGGAAATGTCGCTGCCGACGCGGGCCGTAGGCGAATCGGGGTCGGCGAACTCGGGATGCGCGGCCTCCAGCTCCTGCAACTCGCGCATCATGCGGTCGAAATCGAAATCCGAAATCTCGGGCGCGTTTTCGACGTAGTACTTATGATTGTGGAACTCGAGCTGCCGGCGCAGCTCCTCGATTCTTCGGCGGACCATAAAAAAAGCGAATAACTTGTGTAAAGGTACATAATTTGTTCGTAAGAGCGAGCAAAAACAAAAAAATTGCAAAAAAAAATTGCCGGCGTGGCACGATAGACAAATTTTGTTTATACTTGCAGAAAATTTCCGCACAACCATGACCAAACAGCATATTGTGAAGAAACATATCGTAACAAGCTACCGGAACCTGAGCCCCGAGATGCAAGAGGCCGTAAAGGCGAAGTACCCCACCGGATTCACCGACGCGATGATGCGTGTAGACAAACCCAACGGCGACTTCTTCTATGCCGTACCGTTCGACACGGACGAAGTGGCCTACCTGGTGAAAATCGACGTCAAAATCGACGACAACGCACAGGAAGAAGACGAAAAAGACTATTACGACGACGAAATAAAGGGGGCCGACGACCTCCAGGACGACAACGCCGACACTGCGGAACGCAGCGACGACGACATGGAAATATAATCCCCTCGCATACGACGAATACTACTTCTTTGGGCGGCCTGTATCGGAACCGCGGTCGTAACCCACGGCTGCGAACCCTGCGCTGCCACACCAACCCGCTGAAGATGCTGAGCGCAACGAACTGCGCGGCGTCGATGGACGAAGCGGATGTCTGCGGCTACCCGCTGGAAGGATTCTACAAAAACCGCCGGCAGGAAATCCGCCTGCTGCTGCTCGACGGGCCGAACGTAGTCCGGGAACTCTGAATCCATGCAAATAAAGCGACGCCCCGAATCTGCTGGATTCGGGGCGCCTGTCTATTGCAAGAACGAGGACTACTCGTAACGGCCGGACTTGAGCCGCTCGACCTCCTCGCGGGTGAGGAAACGCCAGGCACCGCGCTTGAGGTTCTTCTTGGTGAGCCCGGCGTAGTACACGCGGTCGAGCTTGGTGACGGTATAACCGAGGAACTCGAAGATACGGCGCACGATACGGTTGCGCCCCGAATGGATTTCGATGCCGACCTCCTGCTTGTTCTCCTTGACGTAGGAAATCTCGTCGGCGAAAATCTCGCCGTCCTCCAACGTGACGCCCTCGGCGATGCGGTCCATGTCGGCGCGCGTGAGGGGCTTGTCGAGCGTGACCTGGTAAATCTTCTTCTTACGGTAGGAAGGATGCGTGAGCTGCTTGGTCAAATCGCCGTCGTTGGTGAAAAGCAACAACCCGAGGCTGTTCTTGTCGAGCCGCCCGACGGGATAGATACGCTCGGTGCAGGCCCCGGCGACCAAATCCATGACGAGCTTGCCGGCATGGGGGTCGTCGAGCGAAGTGACATAACCCTTGGGCTTGTTGAGCACGAGGTAGACTTTCTTCTCGCCCTCGACGCGGCTGTCGTTGAAGCGGACCTCGTCGGAAGGCATGACCTTGGAACCCAACTCGGTGACGATCCGCCCGTTGACGGAGACGAGCCCGGCGGTGATGAAATCGTCGGCCTCGCGGCGCGAACAGATGCCCGACTGCGCGAGGAAACGATTCAAACGCATCTCGCCCGTCTGCTTGGCGGGGTCGTACTTGGGATAACTCCGCGGCTTGTCGTCCTGCTTACGGAAACCGGGCTTATCCTTGCGGAACCCGGGCTTTTTGGGCCCGAACTTACCATCGGCTTTGTCGCCGAACTTCTTGAACCCGCCCTTGGCCCCGGGCTTTGCGCCGAAACGCTTGGGACCGCGCTCGCCGAAAGGCTTGCTGTCGGACTGCCCGTCGTATGCGGCCCCTGTCCGGCCTTTGGTCCCGAACCGGGGCTTGTCGGTCTCGGCCTGCGGGCGGCCGCCGCGGAAAGGCCTCTCGCCGCCGGAAGTGCGGCGGGGCTTCTCGTCGAACGCGGGACGGTTGTCGCGCGTGAAATTGGGATTGTACGAAGCTCTCCGGGAACGGGGCTCCTGCTCCGAATCGGCAGCATCGCGCTGCAAACGCGGACGACGCTCGACGCGCTCGGCCGCATGGGCGGCAGTGCGCGGGCGCCGGTCACGTCCGAAACGCGCGAGCACCTCCGTCGAGTCGTTTTTGTGATCTTTCATATTGGTCTAATTGTCTGCCGCGACGAACATGCAAACCTCGGCGACATGACCGGGCCGCACGCCTGCGAACAGCTTGTGAAGTGCAAAGGTAACAGAATTTTCCGGATTGGAGCGCACGGACCCTGCCAAACCGACCGGAAAACCGATAACTGCCATGTTCCGGTCGAAAAGAGAGAGGAATCCGAAAACGGAAAGAATGCGCCCCCAACCTCCATATGCGGAACAGGCAGCCCCGTGAGCACCGGAATTTGGCATTGCCCGCGGCTTGCACTATCTTTGCCGCGATGAAACCGAAGATAACCGTTTTCGATAAGCTGAGAACAAAGACGAACTCGTTCGGACTTTGCCGAGGCGAAAAAACCTGCATGAATATGAACTACGAAATCATGCGCATAGCGCTGCCGAACATCGTGTCGAACATCACGGTACCGCTGATGGGCATTGTCTCGACGGCGATAGCGGGCCACTGGGGCGCGGACTCGGCGGCGACGATAGGCGCGCTGGCCATCGGGGTGTCGATTTTCAACTTCATCTACTGGAACTGCTCGTTCGTGCGCATGGGCACGAGCGGCCTGACGGCCCAAGCCTACGGCGCGGGCAACCTACGCGAATGCACGAACATGCTGGCGCGGGCGCTGGTAGTGGCGGCGCTGATGGGAGCGGTGATGGTGGCGCTGCAATGGCCCGTGGGCGAACTGGCGCTGTGGGCGATGAACGGCAGCGCGATGACCCGCGACTACTTCTACGCCCGCATCTGGGCCGTGCCGGCGGGAATCCTGCTGTTCGGCCTCAACGGCTGGTTCACGGGGATGCAGAACGCCGTGATACCGATGTGCACGGCCATTGCGGTGAACGTGGTGCACATTCTGTGCAGCCTGTGGTTCGCATTCGGACTGGACCTGGGAATCGTGGGCATAGCCTATGCGTCGGTGCTGGCCCAATGGAGCGGCGTGGGGCTGTCGGCGCTACTGCTGGTGACGGAATACCGCGCGATGCTCACGAAAATAGACTGGCCGGAAGTGCTGGACCTGCAACCGCTGAAGACCTTTTTCGTCATCAACCGCGACATCATGCTGCGCACGCTCTGCATTGTGGCGGTCTACACCTTTTTCACGGGGGCGTCGGCCCGCATGGACGACCCGGCGCTGCTGGCGGTGAACACGCTGCTGCTGCAACTTTTCACCCTCTTCTCGTACATGAACGACGGCTTCGCCTATGCGGCCGAAGCACTGACGGGCCGCTTCATCGGAGCCCGCGACGGCGAAGCGCTGCGCAAGTGCATGCGCCGCTGCATCTTCTGGGGCACGATGGTGTCGGTGGCGTTCGTGGGAATCTATTTGGTGGGCTGGCGCGAACTGGTGGGCCTTTTCGTGGACGGCACAACCCCGGACGCCGCGAAAATCACGGAACTGGCGGGCCGCTACATAGGCTGGATAATCGTCATCCCGATAGCGAGCGCGATGCCCTTCATCATGGACGGAATCATGGTGGGCGCGACCGAGACGCGCGTGATGCGCAACTCGATGTTCCTCTCGACAGCGGCCTACTTCGGAATCTACTATGCGGGCTACCCGCTGATAGGCAACAACGCGCTGTGGATGGCGTTCACGCTCTACATGTTCCTGCGCGGGGTGCTGCAATACTACATGACCGGGCGGCTGCGGACGATAGAGAGAAAAGCGGGATAAGGGAAATTCACAATTCACAATTCACAATTCACAATTCACAATTCACAATTCACAATTCACAATTCA